>BNJU01002518.1_pt1 | contig 44583 bp, 59 predicted proteins | sample 8539281 | NCBI WGS metagenome assembly BNJU01 (sample SAMD00202456, study PRJDB9452) | human saliva metagenome | isolation source: human saliva | place: Japan
ATGGAAGTTATGCATTGCTAAATATAATATGAGGAATACTGTGCTCAGAGTGTGTTTAAGACAGATAATGTAATATATAATACATCGGTATATTTAGAAACAGATATAAAGACAGTTGGATTGTTAGATTAATTTAAAGCTATTAAAGAGGCTTGACAGATTCAGCATTGATGCAACATTATTCAGCCCTGTTTTGGGACAACCTAAGTTATCAAGTAGGTGTAAAGGCTTTGATCTTATGAAAAGTGAACTTGGTAAAGATGAATGCCTAATTGTGGAGAGATAAAATGGATACTAAAGATTGAAAGAACAGAATTTCACACAGTCTCTATATCATATAATGGATTTCGGAAGACTTTAAATTGCACTTAAATGAGGAAAACTAATAGTGCATAATGCGAGAGAGTTTTTAGATGCGATAAATATCTTAAGGGAGAATATGGTAACACAGGTAAGTTTTTGGGATAAGTAATCAAAGAAACACTTATAAATCCAAACTGACTGTACATATTATCTTTGTGGAGACAGGTACAGTGAAAGACCACATCATATGACATGATTAGAGATTACAACACATAAAGACAGGAGTAAGATTATGGTGGAAATATTGTAACACTGAAGGAAAAATTTAAAAGACGAGCTGATAAAATTGAGTAACGCTGTTGTAGTGATTGATGAAGGAAGCAAGTTTATTGCTTCAAAGGAATTTGTATAAGGTAAAGGGTTGCGATAATTACTTCCATAATAACAAGAAGTTATTCAAACAGCTACATAGTGTTGATGAAATATACAGTATTATGTACTGAAAGAATAAAGAATTTGAGAGAGTGTACGACTATGAAAAAGAAACAACTTATTTACTATTGCTATGATGATCTTTTATTCGGACAAGAGAACATAATACTACCATCACAAGCGGAGGAAACAGAAAGCATAACCACCAAAGACAGTACTTCTGCCAAGTTATTGATAATGAGAGTAAGAAAGAAAGCATGAGGAAAGTGCTGTAAAGCTTCAGATTTTAAACCCTGAAGGAAAATACGCTTTTTAATTGCTTTACTCCCCAGCGATAAGAGTGAAGTGAAAAGGGAAGTTTGCCAATTTTATAGGAATTATCCGCTGAGCCCAGACGTACCCGTGGCTACTTTGATAAGAGGAAAGAGCGTAGATTTGTCACGTCATGGTATTTCTATGAAGGAAGAGGATCGCATCAAGCATTTTCACCTTATCCTTTGCATCAAGTAATATACTCTCCTTGTTGCTGATAACTTTCTGTGACTGTGTAACTTCCTCAGGTATTTCCTGTCTCAGTTCATTCAACAGTGCAACGAACTCTTCCTTATTTACCTTTATTAGCGAGTTTGACAGTGTAACAGTTTTTACATCTGTTTTACAAACTCCTCTATCTCTGTTATTACCTGTTCGATTCTACTCATTACTTCTCCTCAGACCTTTTTCACGCAGTCTTTCCATAATCCTTTTCCTTATATCTTCTCTTACGAAATGACTGATATCTCCATCGTATACCGCTATCTCCTTAACGATGCTTGAACTTAAATATGAATATTTCAAGTTTGTGCTCAAGAAAACAGTCTCTAAGTTCGGTGCAATTATTTTATTAGTCTGAGCCAATTGCAATTCATATTCAAAATCGGTTATTACTCTAAGTCCCCTGACCAAAATATTACAGTTCTGCTCATGAGCAAAATCCACCAATAAACCGTCAAATTCCAAAACCTCTATATTCGGTAGGTGTCCTACCACGCCCTTTATCATATCCACCCTCTCGGACGGTGTAAAAAGCGGATCTTTGGCTGAGTTGATAAGTACTCCGACAATTACCTTGTCAAACATCTTAGCAGCTCTCCAATTATATCAATATGTCCATTGGTAATAGGATCAAAACTTCCCGGATAAATAGCTTTAGCCATAGTCACCCTCGCTTATGTATAAAAATATGTTTATTAGACTTATACTCTTTGACTTTAACTATATCCCAATCCTTTTCCAAATGGGTCGTATCAGTCTTAAAATCTTCTTCAATTATAATCAATGTATGCTCATCAATCAATGTGGAATTTAATAAAATATCAAGACATTTATCTTCAAATCCCTTTTTATATGGGGATCCAAAAAAATAATATCAAATCTTTCTGCAAGACCTTTTTATCTTTTCAAGATTACTTTCAAAGCTTCCTTTCATTACAACGGCTCTGTCCGAAAGCTTTGTATGTGCCAGATTGTACTTAATACATTCAACAGCCTCTCTGTCAATATCACAAAAGTAAGCCTTCTTTGCTCCTCTGCTTAAAGCTTCAATGCCTATACCGCCACTTCCCGCAAACATATCAAGGAAAGTGGCATCATATAAGTCATTTGCAATCATATTAAAAAGAGTCTCTTTTATCTTATCCGTAGTCGGCCTTGTCAGATTACCTTTAGGGGCCTTTAATATCAAACTCCTTGCAGTTCCTGAAATAACTCTCATACTACTGTTCTATCTCAACCGCTGTCTTTCCACCCTGTGGACTTACATTCTCACTTATAGGTTCCACCGTTTCTTCAGTAGGATTGCTTGCCGTAGTCTCACCTGTACTTGCAGCAGAAGTCTCAGCAGGAGCCGGTGCCGGTGCCGCTTCAGTTAAGTTGTAGCAAAGTACCGGGAATCCCGCATCCACATATTCATATAGCTGCTTTGCAACGGCAGGCGGCAAGTTGACACAACCGTGTGAACCCGAAGTCTTATATATCTGTCCGCCGAATGCACTTCTCCAAGGCGCATCGTGGAAACCTATACCGCCGTTAAAAGGCATCCAGTAATTTACAGGGGTTGAATAACCCTCACCCTTTAATGTTGCATTCCTTGTTCTGTATGTAAGCGGAAATGCTCCCGGAGGTGTGGTCCAGTTCTTTGAAACATTTCCCGATACAAAGTCACTTTCAAGTACCTTTGAACCGTTCTTTATAAGTATCATATGCTGTGCGGTAAGATTTACCTCCACATATGAATTGCCGTAGTCGTTTTCACCATGTGAGGCCGCTTTTCTTGAATACTCCGGTTCTCTCTTTACAGTCTCACCGGCCTCTATAAGTGATCTTATAGCAGCCTTCTCTTTTTCGGTGTCTACCTTCCATCCGTATGATCCGCCTGTTATTGTAACTGTCGGACCGTATGATGTCTTTAGTGTCTTTGGCTTACCCACAGTATTGTAGGCATTTGATACCTTCTTTACAAATGAAGCTATTCCGTCATCGGATATACTTACAGATCCGTCACTATTCACAGTCAGCCAATTATGTATAGTATCACCGTTTAATACATTAAGCTTGTCATATGATATTCTGGCTGAAATATACTTGTTCAAATTCTTGAGTGCCGCATTCAAAGTAGGGTCATCCGACCTCTTTGCAGGCTTCTCATACAAATCATTATCCTCATAATCAAGATTTATCTCGTTGTTGAGTGTAATAAGCTGACTCTTTATATACTCCTTTGACTTTGCAATATCAATTGTATTGCCCTCTGTCTCAGGTATTATAGAGTATCCCGATCCCTGTACAAAATCCGAAATCTTTGCGTCGACAGGCTTTTCAAACTTGGACTCGTCAAGTGCCTTAAGCTTTGATACGGTGTTTTCAAATTTGTCGGTATCTACTGTAAATGAAGACTTTATCTTCAAATCCTTTTTGCCGTTCATCTCGGCAATCCATGCCATGCTGTTTTGTTCGTTTAACAAATCCTCCAATGAATTATCCTTGACAAATGCAAGTCCGACATCACTTCCCTTTATTATCTCATCATTGTTTCCTCTTGACTTTATTGTACTCTCAAAATCGTCAATCTGTTTTGACATCACCTGACGCACTTCATCTACAGTTTTCTCAGATGCATCTATTCCGTTTATGACGGTATGCGGGAAAAATCTCGTTCTATATGTGTTGGCTTTCACAGTGTAAGCACCTACCACCGCTACAACACCGGCAACTATAACCCCCAGAGCGGCTTTACTTCTTCTCTTTTTCTCTTTTTTGCCTCTTTTTCTTGATTGTTCTTTATTCTCAGACATACTACTCCTATCAAAGTGATAACTTTTTATAATGTAAATCCATATAGTTATTTATCTCCCTCTCAAGCTTATCTATCTCGTCATCCCCCATATTGTCACATTGTATCACATTTACGGCCTCTTTCGCCATCTCAAATATATCATTATCGTTATATATATCCGCAACGCCGAAATCAAGTTCACCGCTCTGTGCCAATCCGAAAAGCTCTCCGGGACCTCGCAAGACTAAATCTTTGGAAGCAATATAAAATCCGTCATTCGAATTTCCTATTATCTCAAGTCTTTGCTTTGCCAATTTCGAGTTTGAAGTTCTTACAAATATCGCATATGACTGTAACCCGCTTCTTCCCACTCTTCCTCTAAGCTGATGCAAGGTCGCAAGTCCGAATCTCTCGGCATTTTCAATCATAATCACCGTAGCATTGGGAACATCCACTCCTACCTCGATTACAGTTGTCGATACCAAGATATCAGTCTCTTTATTTACATACCGAGACATTATATCATCTTTTTCTTTTTGATGCATTCGCCCATGTAACACTTCCACCTTACAATTTTGTGAAAATTTATCGGCTATTTTCTTACCGTAGTCCAGTACATTCTCGGCTTCTATATTTTCACTCTCCTCAACCATCGGACATATGATATATGCCTGATGGCCTTTTTTTATCTCAAGTAATATATGTTTGTAAAGCTTTTTCTCTATCATTTTCAGTAATTACGGCATTCTTTATCGGAAGTCTGCCCACAGGCTTTGACTCTATTGTGGAAATATCAAGGTCTCCGTAGAGTATTATGGCAAGTGTTCTCGGTATAGGTGTAGCAGACATTACAAGCACATGCACATCTTCTCCCTTGTCTGAGAGTGTACTTCTTTGCCTTACTCCGAAACGATGTTGTTCATCCGTCACTACAAGTCCAAGATTTTTGAACTTGACATTCTCAACAAGAAGTGCATGAGTACCTATAACTATATCAAGTTCACCGCTCTCTATCTTTTCATATGTGAGCAAATGTTCCTTCTTTGTCATAGATCCTGTAAGTATACCTATCTTAGGCGGATTATCAAGCTTACTTAATATATCACACATAGACTTAAAATGCTGCTTTGCCAGTACTTCAGTCGGTACCATGACCACGCCCTGAAAGCCGGATCTTACAGCCATATAAAGACAAATCAGTGCAACAACGGTCTTTCCGGAACCCACATCACCCTGTATAAGCCTGTTTGTTACCGTCCCGCTTGACATATCATATAAAATTTCTTCTATTACATTGTCCTGTGAATCTGTAAGTGTAAAAGGCAGCACAGACTTTATTTCATTCAATGTGTCTTTGTCATTTGCTACTATATTCTTTGTCTTTACTCTAAGTCTCTTATCCTTTAAAAGCCTCATACCGTATAGGAATCTGAAAAAATCATCAAATGACAGCCTCTTCTTTGCGGAAAAAAGACTTTCCTTATTTATAGGATTGTGAATATTCTTTATAGCAACTTCCCTGTCTTCAAGTGAAAATCTTTTCACAATAGGCTGTGGTAAATACTCTTTAAAGTCCATATCGGGGATATATTCAAATGCGGATTTTACAAGCTTTTCCATAGCATTGTTGTTGATACCTGCAGTCAGCGCATAAACCGGCTTGAAGCTTCCGATTTTTTTTTCTCATATTCCTCTACAGTATAGATAGTCGGATGCTCCAAAGTGTTTTTGCTTCTTTTTGACATCTTACCTACAAAGACATAGCTCTCACCTGCTCTTAAAGTCATCCTTAAGTAAGCCGAGTTGTACCAAATCACATCTATTACATCTATATAATCCGTAAGTTTTGCCGTCAGTACCTTTTTATTACTTCCGGCAAATGTCGGAGTCTTTGTAAGCGTTGCTTTGATTACAACATCCTCATCTTTATTTATATCGCCAATTTTCGTGGGAGGCTTATACTCCAAATATCTTACAGGATAGTGCTTTAAAAGGTCGTTTACAGTCCTTATGCAAAGCTTATCCAGATACTGTGTTGTCTTTGCTCCCACACCTTTTATGTTTTTTACAGATATATCCGGCATACATCTCCTAACAAAGTTTTAACTAGGTCATCAAATCAAAGACTTGATAAACCTAGTTATTAAGTAATTATTCTACAGATATAAAATAATAATAAACCGGCTGTCCACCGTTATGTAACTCAAATTCAAGCTTTAGGATACTTGCCTACAAGCTCGTCACAAAGCTTTGTAGCATCCTCCTCACTTACATCGGCACCGTAGTAAAGACTTACAAGCTCGCTTGAATCATCTATCATACTTGCCACAGCCTTATCTACCGCAGAGTCGATACTGTTATCCACGCCTATAATACCGTTATCTCCAAGTGCCATAACATCATTTTCATGTATCTCCACATCGTCAATAGTGGTATTTCGTACAGCATAGGTAATCTGTGCCGACTTCACATTGGCAATCTCTTCCTTGGCGTTTTCAATATTCTCCTCGGCGCTTCTGTCCTCAGACAGACTTATCATTGCGGTAATACCCTGCGGTATGGTCTTTGTAGGTATTACTACAACCTTTTTATTCTCTTCCAATTTTGCCGCCTGCTCGGCAGCCAAAATTATATTCTTATTGTTAGGTAAAATATAAACAGTCTCGGCATTCAGCCTATCAATTGCATCTATGATATCCTCAGTACTCGGATTCATAGTCTGACCGCCTTCAACCACTATATCCACACCTATTTCTTTGAAAATAGAGGTAAGTCCGCTACCTGCGCTTACACTGATAACCCCCATTTTCTTTTTGTGGTTCTGCTCTTTTAGGATCTTATCCACACCCTTTATGACTCTTTCTCTATGCTCTTCACGCATATTGTCAATCTTTAAGTTGGTAAGCTCACCGAATGTGAGACCCCTTTGAATGGCCAGTCCCGGGTCGTTTGTATGTACATGTACCTTAACCACTTCATCGTCGGCAACACATACCAACGAATCTCCGATAGATGTAAGAAATTTTTTGAACTCCTCCTCATCCTTATCTGTAAACTCTTTTTTCAAATTCACTATAAACTCGGTACAGTAACCGAACTTGATATCCGCAGTATCTATATCATCTCTTGCGGCACCGCTAACTGCTGACGCCTTTGTAGAAAGAACTACATCTCCAAGCTCTATTATATTACCCTTAAGTCCTTCAAGGATACCGTGGAGTATAACCATAAGTCCCTGACCGCCCGAGTCTACCACTCCGGCTTTCTTAAGTACAGGCAACATCTCAGGTGTCTGCTTAAGAGTTTCATCTCCGCATTTTAATACTTCCTCTAAAAACGGGATAATATCATCAAAATTGTCATATATTTCAAGTGCCTTCTCTCCCATAGCCTTGGCTACTGTAAGAATTGTACCTTCTTTCGGCTTCATTACAGCCTTATATGCGGTCTCACTTGCCTTATCAAAAGCAAGTGCAAGTTCAAACACATCTATAGTCTGCGACTCTTTTAAAATCTTTGCCGCCCCACGAAAAAGCTGTGAAAGTATAACACCTGAGTTTCCTCTGGCTCCGCGAAGTGAACCCTGCGCTATAGCCTTACAAAGTGTAGCTATATCATCGCTCGTCTCAGCCGCCAGATTCTTTGCCGCCGACATTATAGTCATTGTCATATTTGTACCGGTATCTCCGTCAGGAACAGGAAAAACGTTCAGTTCGTTTATCCACTCCTTTTTAGCTTCCAAGCTTTTTGCTCCTGTTATAAAAGCACTTCTCAGTGATTGTGCATCAATCTGCTCTAGACTCACAAAAAATCCTCCTTAGTCTATTATTCGTACACCTTCTACGAATATATTTATTTTCTTTACTTCCATTCCTGTGAAATTTTCAGCTTTATATTTTATAGTTTCTATCAGATTCTGAGTTATTGCACTGATACTTAGACCGTATGCAACTATGATATGAAAATCCAAAACAAGCTTGTTGTCCTCTATTTTTACACTGATGCCCTTTGTCATACTCTCTCTCTTAAGGAGCCTTGCAATACCGTCTGTCACGGAAACTGCCGCCATGCCTACTATACCGAAGCACTCAACAGCCTGCATTCCGACATAGAATGCTATAACATCCGGATTTATACTTATTTGACCAAGATTTGTATTGATTTGCCCTTTATTCATATAACCCTCCAATCATATTTGTCAAAAGACCTTTATTTTTGTGGTACTGCCACCTAACTATGAAAGAATAAATATTTCGTAGTTTATATATAACCCAAAGTCCGAAAAATCGCCTACATAAGACATATCTCGGATACTTAATCATACCATTTTTTTATGATAAAGACAATGCAAAGCTTTTTAGCTTGGTAAACTGCCCACTGTTTGAAAATTTTTATCCCTTAATATTTTTTTGTAGTACAATAGAAATATCATTTTTATAGAAGGTTGTTTATGGAATACAAGTTTGGTAAAAATAAAAAATATTTTCTTTTCTCGGTGTAAGAGACGGCATCCCCATTGCTTTAGGGTACTTTGCAGTATCGTTTTCACTCGGCATAATGGCTACCAAATCGGGACTTTCCCCGCTTCAAGCGCTTGTTGCAAGTTTTTTAAACAATGCTTCGGCAGGAGAATATGCCGGATTCTCAATGATTGCCATATCCTCATCATATATAGAGATTGCCGTTATCACACTTATAGCCAATGCAAGATACCTCTTGATGAGTATTGCGCTCAGCCAAAGAATACGAAAAGATACACCTCTTCATCATATTCTGATAATTGCACATCTTTTGACGGATGAAATATTTGCAGTGTCCATTGCAAGACCCGGAGATGTCAACCCCTACTACACATTCGGAGTAATACTTACAGCTTCACCGGCATGGGCTTTCGGGACCTTCTTCGGTGCGGTTGCAGGCAATATCCTTCCGATAAGACTTGTCTCAGCTTTCAGCGTTGCACTCTACGGAATGTTTATTGCAATTATCATACCTGCAGCCAAGTCCGACAAGGTAATACTTTCACTTGTCGTTGTAAGCTTTTTACTCAGCTATATCTTTTCCTTTGACTTTTTTAGAATATCCGAAGGAATAAAGACGATTTTACTTACAGTTGTAATATCCGCTTTCGGAGCAATATTTTTTCCGCTGAAGAATGGAGACAGTAATGAATAAATGGATATATATATTTATAATGTTTGCGGTAACTTATCTTATCAGGTACTTCCGTTCACACTTATAAGATTGAAAAAAACTTACTTTTATAAGGTCATTTTTATACTATGTACCCTTATGTTACACTCTCTGTAATGACCTTCCCTGCCATATTGCATGCAACCATGTCAAAAACTTCAGGTCTTATAAGTTTTTATTGTGGGAATCATTGCCGCATGGTTTTGGAGCCAACCTTTTTCAAAGTGGCACTGATATGCTGCACATTGGTATTTATAATCGAATATTTTATTAGTATAAAAAGCTGACACCAAGTGTCAGCTCCTTTATCCCCTGAATCTGTATCCTACACCCCAGATTGTCTCTATAAATTGAGGCTTTGAACTGTCAAGTTCTATCTTCTCTCTTATATTTTTGATATGTACCGTAACTGTCGAGATATCACCCATCGACTCAAGTCTCAGACTTCTCTAAAAGATCTTCCTTGGAATATACCTTGTTCGGATGCTCAGCCAAGAATCTGAGTATATCAAATTCCTTTGCAGTCAATGTCCTTTCCTTATCATAGCACCAAACTCTTCTTGAGCTTGAATCTATCTTAAGTTCTCTGATTTCTATAATATCTCTGTTGGCTGCCGCAACACCTGCCAGCCTGTCATATCTTGTTATATGCGCCTTCACTCTGGCTACAAGCTCACTTGGTGAAAAAAAGGCTTAGTCATATAGTCGTCAGCACCCAGTCCCAGACCTCTTATCTTATCAATATCGTTTTTTTCTTTGCACTGACCATCACGATAGGTATTTCCTTTGTTGCCCTTTATACGCCTGCATATCTCGTATCCGTCTAATCCGGGCAACATCAAATCAATAGTACCAAATCATAATCTTCACTCAATGCTTTATCAGTCCTTCTTTTCCGTCAGTTGAAATATCCACCTCAAAAGCCGGAAAATCTCCAGATAATCTCTCTCCAGCTCAGCTATGCTTACTTCATCTTCAATTATAAGAACTTTGCCCATTTTTATATCTCCTACTTTTTAAAAACTATATCTATATCCGTCCCTACTCGGATCTTGGAAATAGACAACACTACCTTCATGATTCTCTATCACCTTTTTCACGATAGATAAACCTATACCGCTGCCACAAGCTTGGTATTTCTTGATGCATCACTTCTGTAAAACCTCTCAAATATATGAGGCAGATCCTTTTCATCTATACCCTTCCGTTATCTGAGATTCTTATATTTATAGCATCCATATTTTTCTTTTAACTCTGAAGTGAATTTCAGGTTCTTCCTTGTCCATATACTTCACCGCATTGGCCACTATATTATTCAAAGCTCTTTTTATCTGTTCCCTGTCAATATCTATCACGGTATCGGCATCGACATTGGCACTATATGAAAAATTTATTCTGATGGTATCCAGTTCAAGATACAGATCCTTCACATAGTCATCAAAAAAATTCTTTGACATTTGTTTTTTTCAAAGTTGTATGAAAATTCATTTCCTGAAACCCTTGAATAATAAAAGCAATTCATCAATCAACTTAGTCATATAGTTTGTCTTATTGTATATAGTAGTCAGATAGTCTCTGACCTTTTGCGGTGAGGAGGCGACTCCGTCAAGTATCCCCTCCACATAACCTCTGATAGCCGTAAGCGGCGTCTTCAAATCATGTGAAATATTGCTCACAAGCTCTCTTGCCGCATTTTCGGAAAGAATCTTCTCCTCCTCATTTTCCTTTAATTTGATTCTCATTTTTTCAAAATCATTGTACAAAAAAGGAATTTCACAAAATCTTTCTCATCCAATTCATAATCAAAATTACCGTCGGCAATCTTTTTGGTGGCTATACGCATCTTATCAAGCGGTACCAAAATCCTTTTATAAATCCAGAACCACATGACAATTGCAATAACATCTATGACACATGCAAGGATTGTAAGCCATAGGTCCACATCCCTTGCAGTTTCATAGTTTATACTATATATCAAAAGTATTGACGGTACAACTATTACAAGACAAACTACCGAAAATAAACCGGAGCCGATCTTCATTAGATACCCTTCTTAAGCTCCTCTACCTTGTCAAGTCTCTCCCAAGGAAGGTTGAGGTCATCTCTTCCGAAATGTCCGTAAGCTGCAGTCTGCTTAAATATAGGTTTTCTAAGGTCAAGCATCTTTATTATTCCTGTAGGTCTTAAATCGAAATGCTTTCTAATAAGCTCAACTATAGCACTGTCGCTTATCTTACCTGTACCGAATGTATCTACAGATATTGATGTAGGATGTGCTACACCGATAGCATAAGACAACTGTATCTCACATTTCTTTGCAAGCCCTGCCGCTACTATATTCTTTGCAACATATCTTGCCGCATAAGCTGCCGATCTGTCCACCTTTGTGCTGTCCTTTCCTGAAAAAGCACCGCCGCCATGTCTTGCATAGCCTCCATAGGTGTCAACTATTATCTTTCTTCCTGTAAGACCCGAATCTCCGTGAGGTCCGCCTATAACGAATCTTCCTGTAGGGTTGATAAAGTACTTTGTATTCTCATCCACCATATCCTGCGGAATAATCTCGTCAAATACATATTTCTTTATATCCTTATGTATCTGCTCCTGTGTCACATCCTCATCATGCTGTGTTGAAAGCACTACGGTATCTATTCTTACAGGCTTGTCTTCCTCATCATACTCTACAGTAACCTGTGTCTTACCGTCAGGTCTAAGATACTTAAGTGTACCGTCTTTTCTTACCTGTGTAAGTTTCTTTGCAAGGTTGTGAGCAAGGTATATAGGATAAGGCATATATTCCTTTGTTTCGTCTGTAGCATATCCGAACATAAGTCCCTGGTCGCCTGCACCGTTGTCCTCATCTTCTTTGTCGATAAACTCTCTTGACTCTAATGCCTTGTCTACGCCCATCGCAATATCCTTTGACTGTTCATCAAGCGCTACAAGCACACTGCAGGTGTCACAGTCAAAGCCGTACTTTGCTCTGTCATAGCCTATCTCTCTAACCGTCTCTCTTACTATCTTTTGGATATCTACAGTAGCCTTTGATGAGATCTCTCCCATTACAAGCACCATTCCTGTAGTTGTAGCAGTCTCACAGGCCACTCTTGAATCCGGGTCGGCACCCAAATATGCATCCAATATTGCATCCGATATCTGATCACACATCTTATCAGGATGTCCTTCTGTAACTGATTCTGAAGTAAAAAGTCTTCTCTCTTCCATCTTTCTCCTATCTTTTTACACTTATATAAACCTTAGAATATAAACTAAACAATTAAGTATATCTTATATTAAAAAAGTCCACCAATCGGTGGACTAAGGCTTCCACTCATTGCTCGATTTCTCGCTCAGGTTGGCACCTTCCTAAAAGGGGTTGCCGTGACATCACAGATCCTTAACTCTCCGTCACTCTTAATAAGTGTATATAATACCCATCAGGGTAAATTTATTTTGTTGCTCCAATAGTATAGCATTTTAGTATAGTTATGTAAATATGAAATTTATATTTATATTATCCGATGCTTTCATATTGTTATATAAACAGATATTTTTAATTCCGATCCAAATAACTAAGTCTCCTTAAGCTTCCTTCATCAAAAGTATAACTCTGTGTTCTGAAAGGGTACTTAACCTCACTTTCATAATACCACGGGTCTTCACTGTGAGCAGGATTTTTGATTATATGAAAGCTTTGTGCCGGCATAAATCCCTGTGCAAGTAAAAATGCCTTTTCTCCGGCTTCTTTTTCACAGATATCCGCCACCATTACCACATGTCCGGGGCTTCCTCCCTTTATAAAAATATCTCCCACCTTAAGTTGTGATATATCTATCGGTTTTGCTTCTTTTTCCATAGAAAGTGTAGATGAATATGCAAATACAATTCTTAGATACTTTTTAAATGTCTCTTCACTGTTGTCGGCATCAGTCTTCTTTTCCCAATATGGCTTGTCATCCACAAACTTTACTCTATACCCCTGTTTCCAGTGGTTATAATCACATACAAAGCCGTCTACAAACTTAAAACTTATTTTATCCTCATTTCCGTTCTTATACAGATATTCGGCATATATTCTCATAATACTGTCTGCACACTGTTGCAAATCCTCTTCTCCTACTTCCATAGAAAATACCGCGGCGTGACCGTCTCCGCTCTTTTCCCTCTTATCAAAGTAATACACAGGAGTTTCCGTCAGGCTCAAGCGGATAATTCCCTATAAAAATTGGCAAAGCTTCCTTTTCCGCTTCCACTCTTTTATATCCTTTGGGAGTAATAAAGCGGGTAAAAAGCGTATTTCCTTCAGGGTTTATAAAATCTGAAAGCTTTACAGCACTTTCCTCAGCGCTTTCTTTCTTGCTCTCATTATCAATAGCTTTGGCAGATACACTGTCTTTGGTAGTTGTACTTTCTGTTTCCTCGCTTGTGATGGTATTATTATCATTTCTCTTACATCCCGAGAATAAAAGATCATCATAAGCAATAGTAAATAAAAATTTATTTCTTTTCATAGTCGGTATACACTCTCTCAAATTCTTTATTCTTTCCGGTACACTTAATACTGTATATTTCATCAACACTATATGGCAACTGTTTAAGATAACTTCTTGTTATTATTAGGAAGTAATTATCGCAACCCCTTTACCTTGCTTGCAAATTCCTTTGAAAAACAAACTTGCTTCCTTCATCAATCACTACAACAGCGTTACTCAATTTATCAAGCTCGTCTTCCAAATTTTTCCCTTCCAGTGTTACAATATTTCCACCGCTAATCTTTACTCCGCTTTCTCTCCCATATTATTGTAATCTCTAATCATGTCATACAATGTGGTCTTTCCTGTGCCGCTGTCTCCACAAAGAATAGTAATATTACGATTCAGTTTGGATTTATAAGTGTTTCTTTGATTACTTATCTTAAAGCTTACCCTACCAACCATTACTGCATATTCTCCTTAAGATATTTATCCGCCGCATCTAAAAATCTCTCATATTATGCACTATTAGTTTTTCTATCATTTTAAAATACGAATTTCAAAGTCTTCTTTTCCGAAATCCATTATATGATATAGGGCTATTGTGAAATTCTGTTCTTTTCCAATCTTTAGTATCCATTTTGCACAATTATCTCCACAATTGGAAGCATTAAATGTCTTACCGGGTTCATTTTTCATAAGAATCAAAGCCTTTTACACCACCTGATAGCTTATCCGGCGGAATTTGTCCCAAAACAGGGCTTTTGAATAGTATTTGCATCCAATACTTCAGATCTGTCAATATCTTTAATAGCAGCTTTTGCAAATTCATCTGTAATCCAACTGTCTTTATATCTGTTTCTAAAATATACCGATGTATTATATATTACATTATCTCTGTCACCAAACCACACTCTGAGCACAGTATTCCTCCATAATTATATTTTTTTAATCGCCCTTATATGACTATATTATATCATAATTACTTTTTAATTCTATAAAATCTGTTCCGAAATCCGTATTTCCTCTAATAAAATAGGACTTGAAGGGCATTTAAAAGGTAAATCCGCGTGGATTATCACTACTATGAATGCTCCTGCTATTATACTGCCTTTCTCTAATGATTACGGTAAGGTTTTAAAAAATCAGATTTTAAAGCAATGCGGTATTGCACCTGCTAAATTTACCACACTTACTCAGGTAGAATCTGCCACACAAGAAAAAGAAACTTATATTTACAAAAAATATCTTCAATAGCAAAAAATATCTCTTAGATACGATTTTAAATAGGTGAGCCGAAACTTGACTCACCTAAATCTTTCATGTGTTAAGATTCCATTCCTACTTCCACTTCAAATCACAACTCTTTTGTATAATAGTATCTCTCCCTGTATAAGGATATTTTTTCAATGCAAACACCTCTTTATAACCATGTTTTTCATAAAATTTCGGTGCTTGAAAATTAAAAGTATCCACAAATGAATACTTACATCCTCTATTTCTTGACTCATTTTTCCCGCCATTTCTAAGATCTTTTGAGCCTATTCCTTGTCCACGTAAATCATCACTGACATACAGATATTCAATCTCAAAGTCAATTTCCAAAAAGTCTCGCTACCATTCCTGCAAGCAAATTTCTCTCTTCATCTTCCAAATAAATATTAAGAGGTTCACTTTTAGACGGCTCTCTATTGGCTCTGTTATAAGCTCTGATTAGATTTGCCAGTTCATGTGTTCTTTCCGATTCTTTATTTTCCAACTTCATTTCCATACTGTATAAGTCCTTCACTATTTTTATACTTCTACAACAAGATTCTATAATCTCAAAGTTATGTGCTTTGTTTTTACACTATTCGATGGTTTAGACATACCGTTTTTAAGCTTTTAGTTATTGGAATCCATAACTCCATTTTTGTAATCAGGACATGCATATCACCTTCATAGTAATATTCAAAGTCAGACTTTCCTGAGTGAACATAGCCATGCTCGGAAAGAATACTTCCATCGCATATTTCCATCCGGTATGAATGCAATCCGGAACACTTCCTGTTAACTCTACAACGGCATACTCTGCTTCATCAACTTCTAAAAACATCTAAGCCCATGCTTCGCTTTGTCTACATCATTAACAATATAGCCTGCCATATAGTTTTATTGTGCTTGGGTTTTCCACATCATGGCAAACTCAACACTTTTGACCGTTTCCCAAACTTGCAAGTTCCTCGTGGCTATATTTTTTTCATACAGCTTATCCCAGACACTTGGACATAATGATGAATTAATGCTTTGTTCATTTTACTCCTGCGACTGCAAAGGCTTGTTTCTTTTTGAATTGTAATATTCATGCTTCTTCCTCCTCTTACACTGAGTGCTAATTGCACCCGTGAAACTAATTTAAATGGTTTCCCATTTCTCACCTCTGAAGGAGTAAATCCATGAAAATTTTTAAACGCTGTTCCAAATGAATCTGATGACTCGTATCCGAATTTGAAAGCAACATCAATAATCTTATCATCCGTATCTCTTAATATAACGGCTGCTTCCGTCAATCTTTCTGCTTCTTAAATATTCTGAGAGCGTTGTTTCGGTCAGAATAGAAAACAAAGCGACTGAACATTGAATAAGAGTATCCTGATAACCGGGTTACTTTCTTTTCGTCAATTTCATCATCGAGAACTGTTTCAAGATAATCAATCGTATTGTTAAACGACTTGATAATATTCATTTCAAATCCCCCTTTTTTCGGTTTATTTTAGTATAGAGGAAGATTTCTTTTCCTACCCTACAACATCCGTACAAGTTTTATAGGTTTTATCTCATAGAAACTTATAGTTTGCCACGTTCAACAAATCCAGATTTTTAATTCGGTTCCATGTTCAGTAAAATCGTAAGGGTTATACTTTATATTGCTTCCACTACCTGTTCCTTTGTTCAAGGTCGCATTTTACGTCCTTGAAAGTTCATCTATTACCACGATTTCTTTATTTTCTTTTGTCATAAAATGCACTTCACCGAATTCATATTTATCCAGCTTGTCAAACCGGAGGATATCAATTTAATTCCAATCGCATTGAAACCAGTTCTTGCCACCCCTTGTACCGTGAAATAAAGCCTCTGGGATTGCGTCCGAATTCAACAAATCCTATACTTTTGTATAGGGCAATAGCTTTACTATTCTCACCTGCAACCTCTAATTCCAGTTGAGAATAGCCTGCATTTTTTGCACATTCTATACAAGACATAGCGAGAGCCCTACCTATTCCAAGCCCCCAAAAATCTTTTTCAATCGCCATTCCAAATTCTGCACGATGTCTAATTTTGTTCTGACCTTTCTGATTTAAACCGGCAATTCCAATAATACACCCATCGACAACAGCACAAAGATACACTTCCTTATCTGAGTTTTCTTTTTCAGTCAAAAATTGCTTTTCAAGCGTTACATCAAATGTTATTTCATCTTTGTACGATGATAAAAAATCTGTTTGCTCGTGAGTTGAAAGAAAAATATTTAGAACTTCCTGTGCATCGTCTCTAACAGCATTACGAATTAAACAAATTTTACCATTCTTTAAAATAATATTTTTAGTAAATTTCATCTTATATCATCTCCTACTATTTGTAATTTACATATTATTGTAAACCGTAAGTTATGCATCTAATTAAAGGAATTCATAAGTTCCCCAAAATACTCAACTTTTCCGGAAGAAAAATAGTTATACCACGCTTCAAGGGTTTGATGAGAATATAGTTTTAAGTTTTTCAAAAATGTATCTTGTACATACATATATTTTTTTCATAATGACTCCTCTAATTTAAAATTTACGACTGCTAATTTATCTACTTCTTACAATTCATTCCGATTACTATGCCTAAAAAGCATCCCAATAGACATTCCGATAGCTAAATTTTCTTTTGCCCAGTGATATTCCAATCGCAGTACCCTAAACACATGCCAATAGACATACCTTCGGACATGTAGTTATCTTCTTTATGATCCTCTTTTTGTTCATTTCTTTTTGATTTTTTTCTTTGTAATGATAATTGTAAAAATTGTAACTAAACTTACTAATATCACTGGTAACACTATTTTTTATTATTTGCATTTAACTAACCTCCACAAATTTCAAATTCCCAAACACCCTTCTAATCCCATCTTCATAACACCTACTATCAAAATCCGGTTTATACTTTGTAGTTTTCTTCTTAATGATATCCGAAAGCTCCAAAAGATAGTCCTTATACATTTTAAGAAACTTGCTTACACTTTCTGTCTTTTTTGAGTTCCACTCATTTAAGCTGAAATGAACATATACCATAAATTTCCCCGCTTTAGAATAATATCTTGCCTGATAAATTCCCGACTTAGGATAATACTTTGATATATTTCCGCTAAAACAAACGCAAATATCCATCTTCTGCAATGTCTCTATCTCAACGCTTTCAAAAGTTTTTTTCATTTCTTTTCTTACCGTTCTTGCAGTAGATAATATATTATCCAATATATCATCCGTTCCGCCAACAATAATATTCATATTGACTTTCATATTTTCCTCAAATCAGCTGTGAAGTTGAACCCCTCCGACGCTTGACATAATACCCAAAAAGCCAACGCAACCACAGGCTGCATCGGCTTTTCTATTAACAATTCCGGGCGTCCAAAAACGCCTTAGCTATCACTATATCCTCAGGTGTTGTTACCTTAATATTTTTATAATCACCATCTATCAGCCTTACTTTGGTATCGGTAAATTTCTCCACCACCATTGCATCATCTGTGATGCCTAGATTCTTATAGTCAGTTTTATACAGCTTTTCAAAGGCAGACTTTATCAAAGCTATATCAAAGCACTGCGGAGTCTGGATAATGCAAAGTGTATTTCTATCAATTGTCTCTCCGCCAAATCCTCCGTCTCGCACTCTTATAGTGTCTTTCGGGGTTACTACGGGTACAACAGCCCTGTATTTAACAGTCTCTTTTATACATCTGTTTATAAGTTCCACACTTATCATTGCTCTGGCGGAATCATGTATCAGACAGATATCGCCTATGGCTTCTTTTAGCCCGTTGTATACTGAATCATATCTTTCATCACCACCGGCTACAATACTTTTTACCTTACTAAATCCGTATTTTTTTACAATATCTTCTCTTACAAAATCAATGTCAGCTTTTGAGGTTACTACAATTATATCATCCGCATTACTTTCACTGAAGGCTTTTAGTGAATAGTATAACAAGGGCTTATCAAAAAGCTCTACAAACTGTTTCTTTTTCTTGGCACTAAATCTCTTTCCGCTGCCTGCGGCAAGTATTATCGCCGTACTTCTCATAATCATATTCCAATATCAATAAATACTTTTTAAAATCACAGTTCAAGATTCGGCACCGCATTAGTGTCAAATCTTTAAAGTTATTGTTAATATATTCAAAATATGCCGCTACACCGATCATAGCGGCATTGTCGGTACAAAATATCGGTGAAGGGAAGTGAAGTTTCAATCCTTCTTCATTACACTTTTCTTCCATCAAGCTTCTAAGTGCGGTATTTGAAGCCACACCGCCTGCCATAGCTACATTCTTTATATTGTAATCCTTTGCAACCTCAATAGTATGCTCCACCAAAACCTCTACAACGGCTCTTTGAAATGAAGCTACAAGGTCATTTACATTTATCTTTTCACCGGTCATATTTGCCTTGTTTTGATAGTTTAAAACGGCGGACTTTACACCTGAAAAGCTGAAATCATACTTTGAGTCATTTACTCTTGCCTTTGGAAACTCTATAGCATGAGGATTTCCAAGCTTTGCGGCCTTATCAATCTTCGGACCTCCCGGATATCCAAGCCCCACACTTCTTGCCACCTTATCAAATGCCTCACCTGCAGCATCATCTCTTGTGGTCGCAATTATCTCAAAATCATTATAATCCTTTACAATTGCTATTTCGGTATGACCTCCTGAAACTATGAGGCATACAAAGGAGGCTTTAGCTCCTCATGTTCTATAAGGTTTGCAAATACATGTCCTTTTATATGATGTACACCTATAAGAGGTTTGTTAAGACCGTAAGCAAGCGCCTTTGCTTCGCCTACTCCTACAAGCAGGGCTCCTACAAGCCCGGGACCGTAGGTAACCGCTATTGCATCTATATCATCAAAAGCAACATTTGCTTCTTTCAACGCATCTTTTATTACAAAATTTATATTTTCTATATGCTTTCTGGAGGCAATCTCAGGAACTACGCCTCCGTATATTGTATGTAAGTCGATCTGTGATGATATAATATTTGAAAGTACCTTTCTGCCGTCCTCTACTACAGCTGCCGCAGTCTCATCGCAGGAGCTTTCTATTGCAAGTATCTTTATATTATTCTTCTTCATAACCCAGTTCTACACTCCATCCGTCTTTGGCAGTCTTTATAGCCGGAAAAATTTTCTTCAGCTTATCAATATACTCGTCAGGCTTGTTCATTGAAGGTGAATAATGTGTAAGCCACATTCTCTTGGGATTTGCCTCTTTGCCGAGATTTGCAGCCTCAGTCATAGTCATATGCTTATAACCTTTGGCATTATCCTCCTTATCATCTTCACCGTACATACCCTCACATATAAAGAGGTCACAATCTGTGGCATACTCCGCAATAACAGGTACAGGTCTTGTATCGGTACAATAGTTGACCTTTATACCTCTTCTGGCTTCACCCATTACCATATCGGGAGTATAGGTTTTATCTCCATCTTTGATAATCTCGCCATGTTGCAATTTATTCCAGTATTTTAACGGTATGTCAAGCTCCTTTGCTCTTGCGGCATCAAACTTTCCCTTTCTCTCAATAGAGATTCTGTAACCGTAACAAGTCACCCGATGATTGACCTTATACGCCTCTATCTTATATGGGGCAAAATCTATCACTTCCTCATTTTCTCTAAGTTCTCTAAACTGTATTTCAAAAGGGAGCTCAGGCGCTATAACTCTCATAGCATTTACAACTCTCTCAAGTCCTTTTGGACCTATTACAAGCAGAGGTGTGGTCTTTTCACAATTTCCCATTGTAAGCAAAAGCCCCGGAAGTCCGCTTATATGGTCCGCATGATAATGTGTAAAGCAGATCACATCTATAGGCTTCGGGCTCCATCCCTTTTCCTTTATCGCAATTTGGGTGCCTTCTCCGCAATCTATCAAAAGATTTACTCCCTCATCTTGCCATCATTGAAGTCAGCCATCTGTAAGGCAGCGGCATCATGCCCCCTGTACCTAATAAACAAATATCTAACATTTTATATATCCTTCCATCAACAGAGCATCATCTAAAGGATTTGAGTAATACTCTCTTCTGATACCGAGCTTTCTAAAGCCGTAGTTTTCATAAAGCCTTATGGCTGCGGTATTTTTACTTCTTACCTCAAGAAATACTTTCTTTACCTTAATTTTCCTCAGATTTGAAATCATAAAGTTCATAAGTTCATGAGCAAACCCTGAGTTTCTGCTGTTTTTTATCTGTGGCTATACGGAAAGAGTTCGGCCTCATCCATATTTACTCTGAAAATAATATAGGCTAAGACTCTATAGCCTTCTTCGATTACCATACAGTAATCAAATTTTGATTCTATAGAGTCTTTTATATTATTTCGCTCCAGGCATCACTGAAAATATCACATTCAAGTTCCCTTATCGCCTCGGTATCAGTAGGAAGCATCGGTCTTAGCCACATCTCTCTCTCTTTCCGCCTGACTTTTTCTAAGGTAATTCGGCTTCATATCATCTGCCGATATAACCTTGCCGGCTTTCATCATTTCCATACCGAGCATTGCAATATTTGATGCTCTCTGTCTGTTTAAATGTGACGGTGCAAAATCATGTTTCATTGTAAGTTTTTCATCAATATATTCTCTGAATACCGGTACACCGTCACCTAAGAATATCGCTCTTTCCACATTTTCCTTTGCACCTGTTTCTTTTAAAATTTCAAAAAGTTCGTCTATAGACACCGCCATAGACGCTGCTTTGACCTCAAGTTTTGTGTCATTTTTATATATTCCGGTATACACCTGATTTCTTCTGGCATCCATTATCGGCACTATAAGTGCATCACTTGCATAGATATTCATTGCCATAGCATCAAGTGTAGGAACTTCTATAAGTGGCAAATCCAGTGCCAGTCCAAGTCCCTTTGCACTTGCAGCCCCTATTCTAAGACCTGTAAATGAGCCGGGACCTCCTGAAACGGCTATATACGAAAGCTCACTAAGGCTTATCCCCGTCATCTTTACTATCTCATCAAGCATCGGCAACAATGTTTCCGAATGTGTCTTTTTAAAATTTGTAGTGTATTCAGCTATTGTCACATCTTCATCTATTATTGCAACTGAAGCCACCAATGCGGCACTTTCAATTCCTAAAATCTTCATCATCCATACCTTCTACAGCCACTTCTCTATAATCAAATCCCTTTTCAAGGTTCTTTGATATAACCACTCTTATCAAATCTTTCGGCAATGCTTCCTCTATCAGAGTTGACCACTCTATAAGAATTAGGGCATCATCAAATAAAAACTCGTCAAAACCTATCTCATCAAGCTCCGATATATCACTAATCCTGTATACATCAAAGTGGTGCAGCCTTTTATCGCCCTCATAAGTCTTTACTATATTGAAGGTGGGGCTTACAATATCCCTTTTTATATTAAGCCCTGCACCTATCCCCTTTGCAAATACGGTCTTGCCTACTCCAAGGTCTCCATCCAGACATACTACTACAGGGCCGCTTCTTTTTTTCAAAACATTTGCAAGTTTGTAGGCAATATCAAATGTATCCTTGTCACAAAAGCTGTCAAAAAAACAATTTTACTCATTCTAAAATATACTCACTCTTGTCTTTTCTTTTAAAATAGCGACTATTTTTTCCTTGTTACCCTTTGTATACCTGTCAGGTAAAAGATAACCTCTTATCGCATCCACATATATAACTATAATTCCCGGCAATATCCTTGAGCGAAATCCGCTTTCCCACTTAAAGTCAACCTTTTCATCTCCCGATGATACCTCTATGCCCTCGTCGTCAAGCGAAAGAGAAAGACCTGCCCTGACGGCATCCGTCCTTGCCTGCTTTTGTGACTTTTAAGTAAAGCATTGCCGGCTGTACTATTAGAAACATATTTGACATTACCAAGAATAGAATCTTTCTAGGAATATCAATCCTGTTCCAGGTAGTAATCATAAAATAATACATTGCCACAGTGAACAATATATTGAAAATAAGCAAAAATCCTCTGTTGCTGTGATACATGGAAAAAAGCCAAATATCCTTAGCATTCAGTTTCATATCTATTTTTATTTTGTTCATATCAATCAAATACCATAGACAGCGCTATTCTCTTTTTCTTCAAATCCACACTGTCCACCCTTACTTCAACAATATCTCCAACACTTACCGCCTCAAGCGGATGCTTTATAAACTTCTTACTAAGCCTTGAAATATGCACAAGTCCGTCCTGATGTACTCCGATATCCACAAATGCACCGAAGTCGATAACATTTCTTACAGTACCCTTTAAAATCATGCCTTCTTTCAAATCTTCCATCTCCATAACATCTGTACGGAGTATCGGCTTTTGCATCTCATCTCTCGGGTCTCTTCCCGGCTTTTCAAGCTCCTTTACAATATCTCTTAGAGTGATTTCACCGATTTCAAGTTCATCACTTATCTTTTTGAAATCATGTATTTTCTTTGAAATACCGCTAAGACCTGATAAAGTGATATCACTGTCGCTATATCCCAAACTCTCCAAAAGCTTTTTGGTAGCGGCATAACTTTCAGGATGTACGCTTGTCATATCAAGAGGTTCTTTTCCGTCATTTATTCGAAGGAAGCCTGCACATTGCTCAAATGCTTTAGGTCCAAGCTTTGAAACCTTCAAAAGCTCTTTTCTTGTTTTGAAGCTTCCGTTTTCTTCTCTGTATACCACTATATTCTTGGCAACAGCCTTTGATATACCTGAAATATACTCTAAAAGCGGTGCCGACGCGGTATTTAAATCCACACCTACTTTGTTTACACAGTCTTCCACCACCGCACCAAGCGCCTCAGAGAGCTTCTTTTGGTTCATATCATGTTGATACTGACCGACACCTATAGACTTAGGGTCTATCTTTACAAGCTCCGCCAGCGGGTCCTCAAGTCTTCTGGCAATTGAAGCCGCCGACCTCTGTCCCACGTCAAAATTCGGGAACTCCTCTGTAGCAAGCTTACTTGCAGAGTATACGCTTGCTCCGGCCTCATTTACTATAATGTACTCAAGCTTTGTGTCCACTTCCTTTATAAGCTCTACAATAACGGCTTCAGACTCTCTGGATGCCGTACCGTTTCCAAGAGAAATAAGACTTATATTGTACTTTTTTATAAGCTCCTTTAATACCTTCTTGGCTGCCTCCACCTTGTTTTGAGGTGCTGTAGGATAGATAACTGTGGTATCCAAAACCTTTCCCGTTTCATCCACTACGGCAAGCTTACAACCTGTTCTGAAGGCAGGATCCCAACCGAGTACCACTCTGCCCGCTACAGGAGGTTGCATAAGAAGCTGAGTAAGGTTCTTGCCGAACACCTTGATAGCCTCATCCTCCGCCGCCTCTGTAAGGCTTGATCTTATATCCCTTTCTATGGAAGGTGCAATGAGCCTTTTATATGCGTCGTCAACAGTATCCTTTAATATCTGCTCTGTAAACTTATTATGCTTTTTTATGATACTTCTTTCAAGGTATTTGATAATGTCATCAACAGGCGGATCAAGTTTACTGTAAGTATTTTTTCATCCTCACCTCTGTTTATAGCAAGTATCTTATAGCCTGCCACCTTTGAAACACTCTCCGCAAAGTTATAATAATTTTCGTATACGGACTCCAATGTTTCATCCTTTGCTGCTGACATCAAAATGCCCTGCTTAAAACTCATCTCTCTTATCTTATTTCTAAAGCCTGCATCATCTGAAATCTTTTCGGCTATGATATCCATAGCTCCGGATATAGCATCCGCCTCAGTCTCCACCTCAAGCCCCTCTTTATCTGAGAGATATTTTTTGGCTTCCTCGGTAGCGTCATCTTCAAGTTTTTCTTCAAATATATCATTTGCAAAGCCTTCAAGTCCCTTTTCAACGGCAATCATTGCCCTTGTACGCCTCTTCGGCCTGAAAGGTCTGTATAAATCATCTACCGCTACCAAAGTAATTGCGTCTTCAATTTCTTTTTTCAACTCATCGGTCAGCTTGCCCTGCTCCTCGATGGCTGAGAGTACCTGAGTCTTTTTTTCCTCAAGATTTCTAAGATACTTTAATCTTTCATCAAACTGTCTGAGTATCTCATCATTTAGCGAACCTGTAACTTCTTTTCTGTACCTTGAAATAAAGGGAATGGTATTTCCCTCATCTATCAATTTGATAGTAGCCTCTACCTGTGCCGTCTTTATGCCAAGCTCTCCTGCAAGTATTTTTACTATATCAGTCAAAATTGCCTCCTTATCAATGCGCTATATACATTTGAATATAGTCCTGTATAACCTTAATCTGTTCCGGTCTGAATTGATTTAAAATTCTTTGATCCTTCAGCTGTACCACCACAAAAAGTATCATGGCATATATGATAAGTCCGATAATTATCCCAAATATTCCGGTCACAATACCGGCCACAGCCTTTCCTCCCATTCCGCCTTTGGCTGAGATAAGGGCAAAAGCAATTGCAAATATCCCAAGCGGAATCCCAAGCGGAACACCCGATGTTGGCAGTGAACACATACATGACAGTATTGAGACTATGCCGAACACCATCGACCTGTTCTCCCACCTCTTTTTTGTCTTTTCTTCAGTATTTTTCATCTATAATCCTCGTCTATTTCAGTAAGTCTATGCCTCTAAAAACCAAAAACCAGTCCTTTACAACCCAATTCAAAAGCATTATAACGACTCCGATATATAGCATAGGCAGAATAATCTTATCCTTATTCAAATGCCTGCCGCTAATCTTATACTTTACTACAAAAGCGAAAAAAATAAAAGTTGCAATAACCGTATACAACACTATCGGATTATAAATAAAGCTCTTTTCTACATTTCCTCTTATCAAAAACCTGACTGCCCTTGTACCTCCGCATCCCGGACAATATAATCCTGTGAACTCGTGAAATACACATGGCGGCAGCGGTTTTACCAATTTATCAAATATTCTTTCCATATAAAAATATAGCACCACCTGTGGTGGTGCCGAATGCTTAAGCTATCTTTGTTCTAATATATTTTATCACATCACCGAGATTATTCAAGACTGCAAGGAAATCTCTTTCCTTCATAAGTTCTGTAACCAATGCGAACTCATCTTTGCCGTCAAGGTATACTTCCTTTGCATTCTTAAATGTCTCTTTGCACTTATCTATAAACTTGGCGTCCCTTCCCTTAAATCTTACAAAGTACTTGTGGCTTGTCTCATTCATATCGACTACATCCTGCTTTTCATCTCCCCAGCCGAATGTTGCCACATTTTTATCCTTATTCTTTGTAATGGCTACGATATCCGCCACTACTGCACTTGCTGTAGGCAACTTACCTGCGCCGCTTCCGTATAACATACTCTTTCCGAGCATATTTCCTTCCACCATGATACCGTTGAACACATCATTTACCATGTAGAGAGGATGGTCTCTTTCAACCATTACAGGTGCAACAAATGCAAATACCTTGCCGTCTTCAAACTTTGAATCTCCGAAGAGCTTAATAGAAAGCTTCATATGCTTTGCATATTCAAAATCTGTAGTGTCTATCTTTGTAATACCCTCTGTATGGATTTCCTCAAAGTTTACTTCCTTGCCTGTTGCCAAAGATGCCAATATTGCAATCTTTCTGCAGGTGTCATAGCCTTCCACATCAGCCTCCGGATTTCTCTCGGCATATCCAAGCTCCTGTGCTGTGGAAAGTGCTTTTTCAAAGTCCTCACCCTCGGTATCCATCTTTGTAAGTATATAGTTTGTAGTACCGTTTAAGATACCTGTAATCTCTTTAAAATGCTCACCTGCATAGCTTTCTGTAATTGTTCTGATTATCGGAATACCTCCGCCTACACTTGCCTCAAAGAAGAAGTTTACATTTTTTTCTCTTGCAATCTTTAAAAGTTCTGTACCGTGTGCAGCTACCAATGCCTTATTTGATGTGGTGACATGCTTTCCTGAAAGAAGCGCGTCTCTTACAAACTCAAATGCAGGAGATGTTCCTCCCATTGTCTCCACAACCACATCTATATCATTATCTTCTATTATTTCCTTTATGTCATGTACAACAAGACTTTCCCACTCGCTTCCTGCAAACTCACGGATATCAAGAATCTTTTTTACCGCTATATCTTCACCTGTCTTCTGCTTTAAAAGAGCATTGTTCTCCTTTATAACTTCATATACACCTGAACCTACTGTTCCAAATCCTAAAATTGCAATATTAAACATATATTACTCCCTAGCTAAAATTTTTATATCAAATATGCCTTCCAAACTCCTGATTTCATCTACCAGCTTAGACAAGTCTCCGGTATCCTTTAAAATCTCTATAGACAAAGAAATAGTTGCCACACCGCTTACCGGTATAGTTTGATGTATTGTCAAAATATTGGCATGATATTTTTGCAACTACTGCCAAAAGCTCCGATAAAAGCCCCGGTTCATCTGATATCTGAATTGAAAGGGTAATATTCCTTCCCTTTGAAGAATCATCAAACGGAAATATATCATCCTTATATTTATAAAATGAGCTCCTGCTTATACCACATTTATCTGTGGCTTCTTTTTACAGTCATCATCTTATCCGCTGTCAGCAGTCTTTTCGCCTCAACCACTTTTTATAAGTACCTCAGGCACCGCCTTGTCTTTTACCACATAATATTTGACATTCTGTTCCATGTTCGCCTCTAAAATACATCTGTTCGTCTACCGCACAATGATAGCATACAGGATTTTAAATTGCAAGTAAAAATCATATACCGCATCCGATTTAAGATACAAAAAAGAGGCCGAATACACAGCCTCTAAAAAAATTTATGCTAAATGCTTCTTAAGTTCATCAGCTATTTTGCTCTCAAGCTCTCTTGCACTTGACTCATTTTCACCGGTTAGTGCAAGGTATAATTTAAGCTTAGGCTCGGTTCCTGAAGGTCTTAATACCGCACAGGAATTGCCCTCAAGCATATACTTGATAACATTTGACTTCGGAAGCTTTATCTCCTCCTTTGCACCTGTTTTCAGTGTAGTCTGAGTGGAAGTCTCATAATCTCTTACCTCAAGCACCTTTACACCTGCAATTTCACTTGGAGTATTGTTTCTGAAGCTGTCCATTATCTCATTCATCTTGTTCATACCGCTCTCGCCGTCAAACTCAAATGAATAAAGTGTATTCAGATAATAGCCGTACTTCTTATAAAGTCCCTCAAGTACCTCAAGCAGTGACTTTCCTTCGGCCTTATAGTATGCAAACATCTGTGCAATCAGATATGAGCCGTTTACGGCATCCTTATCTCTTACATAGCTTCCTGAAAGGTAACCGTAGCTCTCCTCAAATCCGAGAAGATATCTGTCAACCTCACCGTCCTTTTCAAGACCTGCAATCTGATCTCCTATATACTTAAATCCTGTAAGCACGTCTCTGGTCTCAATGCCGTAGTCGTCAGCCACTCTCTTTGCAAGATCCGTGGTAACTATAGTCTTTACAAGTACAGGCTTCTTAGGCATTATACCCATAGCAATCTTTCTCTTTGCGATAAAGTCTGTAAGAAGTACACCTACCTCATTACCTGAGAAAAGTCTGAAGTCGTCGCCCTGCTTTACGGCAATACCCACTCTGTCACAGTCCGGGTCTGTAGCTATAAGTATATCAGCACCTACATCCTTTGCAACCTTAAGTCCTACCTCAAGCGCCTGTCTTATCTCAGGGTTAGGGTATGGGCAGGTAGGAAAATCACCGTTTGGAGTAGCCTGTTCTTTTACCACTTCTATATTTGTGAAGCCGTTTTTCTTAAGACAGGTTGTAACACATCTAAGTCCCGTTCCGTACAGCGGTGTATAAGCAATCTTTACGTCCTTATTTACATCATCACCTATGAAAGTCTGTGTTGAAACCGCATCTATGAACTCGTTAAAAGTATTCTCACTTATATACTCTATAATACCTGTCTCAAGACCCTCTTTGAAGTCCACAATCTTGTAATCGGAGAATGTATCTACACTGTTTATCTCATCAAGTATTCTGTCGGCAACTTCATTGGCTATCTGGCATCCGTCCGCACCGTAAACCTTATATCCGTTGTACTTTGCAGGGTTGTGGCTGGCAGTTATTATAATACCTCCGTCACATCCCAGCTCTCTTACCGCAAACGAAAGAGAAGGAGTAGGCATAAGCTCTTTCCATATATAAACCTTGATACCTGCACCTGCAAATATTCCTGCCGCCCATTTTGCAAAAAGCTCGGAATTATGTCTGCTGTCATATGCTATGGCAAGCTTCGGTGTCTTAGAAATAGAATTTATATAGTTTGCCAATCCTCTGCTGGCTTTACCTACAGTATAAATATTCATTCTGTTGCTTCCGACACCGAGTACGCCTCTTAAACCTCCTGTACCGAATGCAAGCTCCTTATAGAATCTGTCGTTGATAGCGTCTTCGTCATTCTCGATAGCCGCAAGCTCCGCTATAAGATTTTCATCCTTAAGTTTTGCACTCTTCCAAGTCTCATAAGTTTTTTTTGTAAGTTCGTTCATAATGCTCCTTTCATAGGGAATATATGTTACCCGATTGCTGCACATTTTGCACTCACAATCCTTGTATCATCATACCAAATTTCATGGTTATTTTCCAGCATGTTTCGTACTTTCTCTGCCGTAATAGAAAATATATTGTTGAATAACTCCGGCGTAACCGTCATAGAGTTTTAGCGGAAATTCTCCGTCATAATGCTCATCAATCATTCTCTTTATCCAAACGTCAATAGGAAAAGCCGCAATCCTGTGATATCCGAAAAGAGCCACACAGTTTGCAACCTTGATACCCACTCCTTTAAGGCTCATAAGCGCCGCCAAAAGCTCGTTATCGTCAAGCTTACTTAAATCTTTAAGGTCGATATCTCCTCTATATACAGCCTTTGCACTTGCCTCGATATAAGGACTTCTGTACCCCAGTGAACAGGCATTCAAATCGTCAAGACTTGCATCTGCAAGTGCTTTAGGTGTAGGGAAAGCATAAAACTCACTGTTTTTATCAATATTTTTTATAAAATCAGGTACTTTCATATCTATCTTTTTGCCATATCTTTTTGCAAGCTTTTTCGATAGATGATTTTATCGCAGGTATACTCTTTCTTTGTGAAATTATAAAGGATATAAGCATCTCCCACTTGTCCTGATTGAGTATCCTGATACCGTAAGAGTACCTGGCGGCATTTATCAAAAACAGATCATCGGGAGGAATGTTCTTTTCAAAATCACTGTAGTCAAGCCTTAAGTCAAAATAGTCAATCCAAAACTCTTCAAACTCGGACTCGCTGCATGAGAGTATGTATCCGTCACCGTCCTCTTTTATAAACAAAAGCTTATCTCCTGCCACAAGGCTGTATTCATCGTCATAAACATTAAATCTAAATATCTGTCCGCTCTCTGCGATCTTTTTCATATCCAGATACGGGTATTGTATTCTAAACATATTCATCAATTCCTTCTTTAAAATCTGTTGGCAGCTCACATTCAAGGTATAAATTTTCACCTGTTATCGGGTGTATAAAAGAAAGGCTCTTTGAATGCAGCAGCGGCCTGACATTCTCCTTATCATAATACCGTTCATTATACAAATAATCTCCTACAAGAGGATGCCCTATATAACTCATATGAACTCTTATCTGATGTGTCCTGCCGGTATCAAGTCTAAGCTCTACCAAAGAAGCTCCTTTAAGCCTTTTTAATACCTTATAATGAGTGATTGCCCTATGGCCTTCCTTGCTTACTCTGCGCTTTATAAGCGTATCATCCTCTCTGGCTATAGGTGTATCTACGGTCCCGCTTTCTTTAAGGCTTCCGTCGTCCTCAACTATTGCATTATATACTCTTTTTATCTCACGCCTTTGCATGGAGACATTCAATATGCCTGCACTTAAAAAATGCTTTGCCACAACCGTAAGACCTGTAGTATCCCTGTCAAGCCTGTTGATACATCTGAAGACAAAGTTTTTATCCCTGTAGTAGTACATCAAAGCATTTGCCATAGAGTTTTCATAGTTGTTGAGGCTTGGATGTATCGGCATACCACTCGGTTTATTTACCACCACTATATCCTCATCCTCATATTTTATATCAAGCTTTATAAAAACAGGCAATATGTTTTCACTTTTTTTATATTCACATACACGAACAAGAAGCCGGTCAAATATTGCCGGCTTCTGATTCATATACGCCCAAGTTCCATTGAGCACTATACCGTTTTCATATTTTTTAAGCTCCACTATATTGGAGGAGGTATACCCTTACTCTTTAAAAAGTCCGATATACTCTTATAGTCTTTATCTATTGTATATAGAATCTGTCTTTCCATTACTTCATCATCTTCTTTATGGTATTTGACAGCTCGACCATCTTTTCCTTTCTCTCCTCGTCACTGCCTGTAGCGGCGGCATCAAGAATACATCCTTCTATATGGCCTTCAATGATGGTACGATTCACTCTCTCAAAAGAGCTCTGGTGGCAAGGGACCTGATTGGATATGTCGATGCAGTATCTGTCCTCTTCCACCATCTTTATGATTCCCTCAAGCTGTCCTTTTGCAGTTTTCAATTGTCTCAGAACAGTCTTAGAGTCGGCTCTCATTATACCACCTCATAACCTGCGTCAGTGATAGCCTTCTTTACCTTCTCAAGGTCTGTACCTTCGGCGTACTCTATTGTAACATTTTTCTCATCCAAATTCACTATTGAATTGCTTACACCCTCTACAGCCTTTGTTACCTTCTCCACTGTTGCCTTACAATGTCGCACATCATTCCGTTTACATTAATTACTGTTGTCATAGTTTTTCCCTCTTTTCTTTTCATTATTTTTCAATGAGAACTATCTCATCATTGCCTGATTTATTATTTTTATATTCTTCGGCTTAAAACCGCTGAAGTCTGAGTGCGTTGCTTACCACACTACACTGCTCATTCCCATAGCTGCAGCACCGAACATCGGACTGAGCTTCCATCCGAGGCTTAGATAAAATACACCTGCCGCAAGCGGTATTCCTACAGAGTTATAAAAGAACGCCCAGAAAAGGTTCTGCTTTATATTCCTTATAACCGCCTTGCTGAGGTCGATAGCTGTAGCCACATCCTTAAGCGAGCTGTGCATAAGTACTATATCCGCACTTTCTATAGCCACATCGGTTCCGGCACCTATTGCAATACCTACATCCGCTCTTGCAAGTGCAGGTGAATCATTGATACCGTCACCTACCATTGCCACCTTATGTCCTGCTTCCATAAGCTTTCTTACATGCTCTTCCTTATCTGTAGGGAGTACTTCGGCTATTACCTTGTTGATACCTGCCTGCTTTGCAATAGCTGTTGCGGTATTCTTGTGGTCACCAGTTAAGAGTACCACGTCTATATCTCTTGCCTTAAGAGCCTCTATAGCCTCTTTACTGTCATCCTTTATTGTATCCGCTACCGCAATGATTCCTATCAGCTTGTCATCCGCCATAAAATACATCGGAGTCTTACCCTGTGATGCCAGCTCATTGCCCTTTTCAAATACGGAGTCAAGCCCTGAATTGTTTTCGACAGCTTCCATTATTGCCTGCTCATTTCCGGCCACAATCTTTTTACCGTCAATATCCGCTCTGATACCTCTTCCCGACTGTGCGGTGAAATTTTTTGGGGATGAGAATGTCAAATTCTCTTCTTTAGCCTTTTCCACAATAGCTTCAGCAAGCGGATGCTCAGAAGCACTCTCCACACTTGCAGCAAGTTTTAAAAACTCATTGTCATCTATATCAAATCCTATAATGTCGGTAACTACAGGTTTACCCTTGGTAACGGTACCTGTCTTATCAAGTACTACCGTATCAATACTGTGAGTTGTCTCAAGCGCATCCGCAGACTTTATAAGTATACCGTTTTCAGCACCCTTTCCGGTACCTACCATTATCGCTACAGGAGTTGCAAGTCCAAGTGAACATGGGCATGATATAACAAGTACCGCTATAGCACGATTGAGTGCAAATGAGAAATCATATCCGAGTACAAGCCATACAATAAATGTTACCAAAGCTATTCCCATTACTACAGGTACGAATACACCTGCAACCTTATCAGCCATCTTGGCAATAGGCGCCTTTGATGATGAAGCTTCCTCCACCAAGGCGATAATCCTTGAAATTGCCGTATCCTCGCCTACCTCAGAAGCCTTTATCTTTACACTTCCGTTTTTATTGATAGTGGCACCTATCAGCTTGTCACCCTTATCCTTTTGAACAGGGATACTCTCACCTGTGATGGCACTCTCGTCAACACTGGTACTTCCTTCTATGATAATACCGTCTACAGGGATACTCTCACCCGGTCTTATTACTACTATATCTCCTACTCTTACATCCTCAGTCAGTATGTTTTCTTCCACACCGTCTCTTATTACATTGGCTCTCTTAGGTGAAAGATCCACAAGCTTTGAAATGGCGTCTGTAGTTCTTGCCTTTGAACCTGTCTCAAAGAACTTACCCAAAGTAATAAGTGTAAGTATCATGGAAACCGACTCAAAATAAAGATTCATTCTGTACTCGGTTACGGTGTTCATATCACCGTTATTTAGCGCATATCCCATAACATAGATTGCTATAACACCGTATATAAAAGCCGCTATCGATCCTACCGCAATAAGTGTATCCATATTCGGGGAAAGATGGCTCAGTGACTTAAAACCGCTGATATAATACTTTCTGTTAACATACATTACAGGAAGCACCAATAAAAGCTGTGTCAGCGCAAATCCTACCGGATTGCCCGCTCCCGATAAAAAGTTCGGCAGCGGAAGCCCAATCATACTTCCCATACTGAAATACATCAATATAGCAAGGAAGATAACAGATACCTTCAACCTGAACTTCATGGAGCTTATCGCATCATCATTTGTCTTTTTGATGCTCTTATCCTTTGCCTTTTCCTTTGTATCACCTGCAAGTGACGCACCGTAGCCTGCATTCACTATACTCTTTATTATATCATCTGAACTAAGCTTCTTCTCATCGTATTCAACCTGCATAGAGTTGGTCAAAAGATTTACAGAAGCTTTATCCATACCTGCAAGCTTACTTACCGTCTTTTCCACCTTTGCGGAACAGGCGGCACAGCTCATTCCTGTGACATTGTACTTTTCCTTTGTCATATATCTCCTTCCCAAATATATAATCTGCACTTTTAAAGTGCCGAAACAACAATATAATAAATAACTTATACACCTTCACGGGATGTAAACTGAAAAATCCGACTGAATGGCGTTTTCAGTTTTATATACACCCCCACGGGGTATATGTATAGTACAACATTTATTATGCTCTTGTCAACCGAAAATCTACAATTTCTTAAAGTTAAATTGCATTATATCGAAAAAAGCCTTACAAAACGGCTTTTTTGCGTTATTCTTCTTGACAAATGACCTTAAACAGACTATAAAATTTATGTTATGAGTGGTGTCATGCCTCATAATAATTGCCGATTTTATTCGGAGACACTATTTTATTATAATGTTTTTTCAAGCATTATTTTTAGGAGGAAAAAATGAATAGAACAGAGTTAATCGATGCTATGGCTAAGAAGATGGGCGATTCCGCTACAAAGAAGGAAGCTGAAGCAGCTCTTAAGGCTTTTTGTAGACGTTGTTACAGAAGAGCTTACAAAGAAGGAAAAGATCCAGCTTGTTGGTTTCAGGAACATTTGAGACATCTGTAAGACCTGAGAGAGAGGGCAGAAACCCTAGAACCGGTGAAACAATGAAGATCGCTGAGAGCGTAGTTCCTAAGTTTAAACCGGGTAAAGCACTAAAGGATGCTGTTAATAACTAATGCGTATTGACAAATTTTTAAAAGTTTCAAGAATAATAAAAAGACGCACAATAGCCAATGAAGCATGTGATGCAGGCAGAGTTCTTATAAACGACAAAGTAATCAAAGCATCTGCTGAAGTAAAAGTTGGAGATATTGTAGAAGTATTATTCGGTGGTAAGTCTGTAAAGGTAGAGGTTCTTTCACTGAAAGAAACCACTAAAAGATGAGGCACAGGAATTATTTAAATATCTTTAGTAAATAGCCGGCTTGTCCGGCACAGACAATACCGTATGGGTTTTACCAAACGGCATTTTTATTTTTATAACAATAAATTTATTTTAGGAAGAAATATTATGTGGATTGCAGATAATTGGAAGGACTATGAAATACTGGATACTTCAAACGGCGAAAAGCTTGAAAGGTGGGGAGATTATATACTTGTAAGACCCGACCCTCAGGTACTTTGGAATACGGAACATGAACACCCTGCATGGAAAAAGAAAAACGGTCACTACCACAGAAGCAGAACTGAGCGGAGGACATTGGGAATTTTTAATCTTCCGAACACATGGAGTATCGACTATGAACTTCCTTCATCAAAGATAACCTTTAATCTGAAACCTTTTACATTCAAGCATACAGGCGTTTTCCCCGAGCAGGCGACCAACTGGGACTTTGGCTACAACATGATAAAAAATGCAGGCAGAGAGATAAAAGTGCTCAATCTTTTTGCATATACAGGCGGAGCCACATTGGCTGCAGCCGCTGCCGGGGCTTTGGTCACACATGTGGATGCAAGCAAGGGTATGGTAGGTTGGGCAAAGGAAAATATGATAAGCTCCAATCTTTCAAATGCTCCTATCAGATGGCTTGTGGACGACTGTATCAAGTTCGTTCAACGAGAAATAAGACGCGGTAACACTTATGACGCTATAATAATGGATCCGCCTTCATACGGCAGAGGTCCAAAGGGTGAGATATGGAAGATAGAGGACTCAATATATGACTTTATAAAACTCACAACAAAGCTTTTAAGTAAAGACCCTCTCTTCTTTCTTATAAACTCATATACCACAGGTCTTGCGCCGGGTGTACTTACCTATATGATGCAAAAATCACTCAAAGAAAATCATCTTCCGGCTGCGCATATTGAAGCTATGGAGATAGGACTTCGTGTAAACAAATCCGAATATATATTGCCATGCGGTGCAAGTGCCAGATGTATCTGGTAATATTACAGATAAAAAAGGGGCTGTTATGATAAGCCCCTTTAAATTTATTTCATATCTTTTATTATCTTTTCTATGGCGTCAAGTAAATCCTTCGCCTCAATATCACAGCTTCTGTCATACTTGCCGTCATTTCCTGCAAATCCTGTATCTACAAGTACAGACTTTACACCTGCATTTCTTGCCAATTCAAGATCCATTGTAGAATCTCCCACCATATACGACTTGGACAAATCAATATTGTACTTCTTAACAGCCTCATCTATCATACCGGTCTTAGGCTTTCTGCACTCACAGTCAAACTTAAGCTCAGGTATCTCTCCTTCAAATCCCTTATCAGGATGATGTGGGCAATAGAAAATATCATCCACAAAAGCTCCCTTCTCACCCAGAAGAGTCTTTAACTTGTTATGAATATTGTGAAGCTCCTCAAAACTGCATTCACCTCTTGCAATTACAGGCTGGTTTGTAATAACTATCGCCAATGCACCGCTCTTATTTATAGCCTTAATAGCCTCAATTGTTCCCGGAATCAACTCAAGGTCATCGGCATTGGAGATAAATCCCTTTGAAACATTCATAGTGCCGTCTCTGTCAAGGAATATGGCTCTTTGTCTGTTCTTAAGATTTTTGGATGCAATAAGGCCGTTTTTAAGTTCTTCCACAGTAGCATTGATTCTGTCTACAGTACCTACATCCTTCACATACTCAGGTGAATGATAGGCGTAGATATTTGCTCCGTTTTTTACCTGATTTGCCAAGATATCCTTTTCAAAGTCAATCTTTACAGGCTCACCTACAAGCTCAAGCAACTCTCTGTTTATAACATACATACCGGCATTGACCATATTGTCATACCAGTAATCTCTTATATTATTCTTTGAGTCAAATCCTATAACCTTGCCGTTATCATCAGTCTGTATAAGATCCGAGTCATAAGGATGTCCGTTCGGATGTGCCAGCAGTGTTGTAAGTGCGGCATTTTTGAAATGGAAGTCCTCCATTCTGTCAAAATCAATATCAAAGAACACATCACCGAATATAAGCAAAAAGTCCTTTGCATCCGTCTTATCCTTAAGATAGTAGAATGCACCTGCAGTACCAAGCGGATCTTTCTCTACAATATAGTCGATATCAACACCGAAACCCTTGCCGTCCTTAAAATGATCCATAATCTTTTCACCCAAGTGACCGACAATCATTACAATCTTTTTTATACCATATTCTTTCAGATTTTCAACCTGATACTCAAGTAGCGGCTTACCGTCTACCGGCACCATAGGCTTTGGAATCTCGTCATTTGTTATACTGCGAAGTCTGCTGCCCTTTCCCCCTGCCATAATAACCGCAACATCTATTTTTTTCATTTATTCAACCTCTCTACAACTTCTTCAAATGTAGGGATACTCACAATACCGCCTCTTTTTTCCACACACAGACTTGCAACCGCATTTCCGTACCTTGCAATATCATACATCTGACTTGTGGTAATATCGTCCAAGCTCACCTCTTCACTCAAAAACCTTGCCAAGAGTCCGCCCCAGAACGAATCTCCGGCACCTGTAGTGTCGACAACCGTACTCTTAAATCCCGGAACTTCCACATATCCCGAAGCCGATACCACCAGCGCACCCTTAGCTCCAAGAGTCACTACGGCAAGCTTTACTCCGTTTTCTATCAGATACTTTCCTGCCTCAAGCGGATCGCCATACGGCGTCAAAAGCTCAGTCTCCTCATCCGATATCTTCATAACATCGGCAAACTGTACCATAAGTTTCATCATCTCCATAGCCTTGTCCACATTTTCCCAAAGCGGAGCACGGTAGTTCGGGTCATAGGATATAATGGCACCTGCGTCCTTTGCAATCTTTACAGCTTCAAATGTAGCAGTTCTTGCAGGCTCATCCGTAAGTGAAAGTGAACCCACATGGAAAATCTTTGTATCTGTAAGCATACCCTTATTTATCTCATCTATGGAAAGCCTTGTATCGGCTCCCGGCTTTCTTGCAAAAGAAAATCCCCTGTCTCCGGTTATAGAAAGACTGACAAATGCAAGAGTTGTAAAAACTGAAGGGTCTGTAATCAAACCGCTTGTATCAATAGGTACACCCTCCAATGTACTTCTCAAAAAATCTCCGTGCATATCCGCACCTATTTTCCCGATAAACGCCGTCTTAAGACCCGATCTTGATACCGCCGTCAGCATATTCGCAGGCGCACCTCCCGGATTTTGCTCAAAAAGCTTCATTCCTGCAGGTGAAAGACCTGCCGGTGTAAAATCAATCAACAGCTCGCCCAATGCAACTACATCCCAATTTTTCATCACATAACTCCATTCTTTTATTACACTTCAAAAGCTAAATCACAGACTGATAACTCCCAAAGTGTTGAGTATGGCGCTAACCAATATAATAATCAAAAATACCGGTGCAAACACTCTCATTACTATATTATACATACTTTTTCTCTTAAATGCAGAAAGAATATGATATTTCCGCCGCAATCAATGTGATAATCCTTACCACAAGGTAGCAGGTGGCAAGAGCCGCTATCGGCATCATTATAGAGTTGGTAAGGAAATCAAAGGAAATCCAAAATAGGCATTTTAAAAATCTTTACAAAGTCAAGTATACCGTAACCTGCCGCAGATGAGCCGCCTACAAATACCATTATAACAGCCATCAAAATAACAGACTTGTTTCTGCTTAAATTAAGCTCATCACAAAATGTGGAAATACTCGTCTCTACAAGTGAAATCGCACTGGTAAGAGCCGCCAAAAGCACAAGTAAGAAAAATCCTATACCTGCAATCCTTCCGGCACCCATACTCTCAAACACCTTAGGCAGTGTAATGAACATAAGTGAAGGTCCGGCCTTAAGTTTATCAGGGTCACCGCCTGAGAAAGCAAATACGGCAGGTATAACCATCAGTCCTGCAAGCACCGCCACACCTGTATCCACCATCTCCACTCTGGAAGTGGAAATCTCCACATCCACATCCTTTGTCAGATATGAACCGTAGGTATATAGAATACCCATCGCGATGGAAAGTGAATAAAACATCTGTCCAAGCGCCGCAACCACAGTCATCAGTGAAAAATTGTGAAAGTTAGGCACAAAGAAATACTTCACGCCTGCCATAGCACCCGGTCTTGTAACCGAATACAGCGCTACCACTATCGCAAGTATTATAAGAAGAGGCATCATTATCTTTGATACCCTTTCAATTCCCTGCTCCACGCCTCCAAGTATTACTACAAAGGTTGCAAGAGCAAATATTACAAACCAAAAGAAAACCACCTTTGTATCGCCTATGAAACTGCCGAAATATCCGTCTGCCGCAAGTCCGTCCACATTGCCCTTTATATATTCCACAAGATATTTTACGACCCAACCGCCTATAACACTGTAGTAAGGCACTATCAGCACCGGTACTATCGCATTTATAAAGCCACCTACTTTTAAAATCTTGCTGTTTCCAAAATAATTGAAAGCGCCTATAGCACTTCTTTTTGTCATCCTGCCTATGGTAGTCTCAGACATAATCATTGCATACCCGAATGTCAATGTCAGTATCAGATATGTAAGCAAAAACATTCCGCCGCCGTACTTCGCAGCCAAATATGGAAACCTCCAAATATTACCAAGCCCCACCGCAGAGCCTGCAACAGCCAATATATAACCCAATCCGCCTGAGAAGTTTGCCCTCTTCTCACCTGTATTTTCTATACTCGTCTCTTCTCCGTACTTAAAGTTGTCAGTCATATCTCTCCCCTTTACTTTTCTTTGTTAAGACTAACATTTTAAGGTTCTTTTTACAAGGAAAATTTATTGCAAATTCATTTCAAAACACCGGCAAGGTTACTTCTTTTTATCCATATTTTTCATATATGTTTTACAAAGATTTTATACAAACACATCTATAGAAGCTTCACCTTTAAATCTAAGTGAAGCTTCTTTCAGCATATTTTGTTATTGAGTTATACTTGTAGTGTATTCATAGTTTCCTATCTTGGTAGTTATATAATCATTAACAAATGAACCCTAAATCTTGGTATCCTTGATAGGATTTTTTTCTCCGGCATAAAAACGTCTGCTTGAAGGTATTACATAAAAGTCTCCATCTGAACCATATTTCCCATCTGTCAATAATTTTTATATCTTCAAAACCGGCAAAATTATAGTACTCTAACTGTGAGGAATCGGAATTTGATACCTTGACTTTATATAAAAGATATAAATAATTTTTGTCATAATGCGATCCATTACGGTTTTTGTGTCAAGAAATAATTTCCTACTATGTCACATCGACAAGTTTTTCTAATTCGCTTACACCACTTGACATAAAATTATTTGCCATAAAATTATGTGCCTTCAAATCACTTGCCGTATCTTCCTTCACCTACTGTCGCCTTTGGCTATTAATTCATTCATCTCACTTTCAGATATTTCATCAACTTTGGTCACATACCCGTGCATATTATCACATTTATACTCGTTCTCAGTTTTTCTCTATTATTGAACCGAATTTCTCAACAAACTCATCATCATTTATATTACATTGAGCCTTTACTTTTATCGTATCACCTATTTTAATTCCTTCTATTTTTGTCAGGAATAAAAAAATAATATTGCAGTTCTTCCCTCCTATTATCTTCATCAGTTCCTATCCTTACACTACCGTAAGGTGATGTTTCCTGAAAATGTAACCTTGATATAATCAAAAGGATTAAATTTATCAACTTTCTTCAACTTATCAACTGTATATTCTACATCTGAGTGACTGAACTCTACCCCAAAGTATTCCTCTGCCAGCTCATCATCACAATCAAATTTTACTTTTTACAGTATCTCCATTACTTAAGTTTGAATTTTATCAAGTTCAAGCTTTACACAAGTCGAAAGCAAAAGCTTTGCATCACTTATAGAAGATTTAAGAGAATATTCTTTTACAAATTTGCGTCTATCATCTTTCTTTTTAAACTTTATTTTTCTTTTCCATATTCATCTTCAAATTTTTCGATAATCAAATGATACCGTAGCTGTTCCCTTTAGTATCATCAACCTTCAGATAAAAACTCAATATATTTATCGAGTACTACTTTCCTTTTACCACATCCTGTCAACCCTAACAATATCAATATTGTAAAGAATACAAGAAAAATATTTTGTTTTTAACTTCATAATACACTCCTTATTGGTAACGGAAACTAAGTAAATAAAAACTATAGATCCATCAATATTTCTTAACAGAATTATAACATTACTTTAAAAATATGTCAGCATAATTTTAAAAATATATAAACTTTTATAAGGGTTTTTAAGAAGAGAGCTGACAACAAACATCTGATTGGACGTAATTACAATGAATACAAACAATATATTGATGACAATCCTAATGCTCTTATAACGCAGATGGATACAGTCTATAACAACGAAACCACAGGACCATTTATTCAAACTTTTAAATTTATTCCATCAGGCATCCTATTTGCACTCTACCAAACTGAAAAAACTTCCGCGGCTATGAAGAATAGAGTCGATACTTTAGAAAACATTCTCGACAACGATGTATTTAGAAAATATGTGAATGTCTTACCAACTGATAGAGGTTCTGAATTTTATGCAGCAAAGGATATGGAAACAGGTGTAGATGGTACCACACGTACCAGAGTATTTTATTGCGACCCAATGCAATCCGGGCAAAAAGGATCTATAGAAAACAACCACATACAGCTACGGTATATACTTCCAAAGCAGACTGATCTAGTTTCTCTTGGATTAACTGTTCAAGATGCACTTAACCTCGTACTAAGTCATCTAAACTCAGCACCGGTTGAAAAATTTGGTGGCAAGAGTCCATTAGATGTAGCATCTTTTATGTATCATGATCTGTATGAAAGACTTATTTCGTATGGCATCAAGGAAATAGAAAAAGATAGGATTGTTTTAAAACCCTATCTTCTAAAAAATAGATAACTCTTATTATAGTTAGCTGTCAAGAGCGTCTCACACAGGTATTTTACAAGTGGAAGTTAGTCCTACACTCAAAAAAATTCGATTAAAATCCACTTATTTGTCATGTAAAAATGACATCTATAAAACCCTAAATAGCCCCCTATAATACTTGTATTGTAACAGTTATTGCACCTTTTTAATAGTATAAATGTTATATTTCTTTGATTCTGTAAAACTAAATGCAACTTAAATATTTTTCACTTTTTAAGTTGAACTAACATTTACACTTCAGCATTTTTTATTAAGCATTTTTATTAAGCAAAAACACTTGACTACTACAATATGTATTTTAAATTATTTTTGTCTTACTTATTTAAAGCCAATAATTGATAATGTTCTTTTTGCATTGTCTACCATCAAAATATTTTTCCAGCACTTTTTGAAAGATTGAACCGTCCTCAGATATACATGAGAACAATGTCATACAAGACTTAAGCTTAATATCATCCGGCTTTCCAAATATTGCTACTGCATTATTCTCTTCAAGCTCTAAAAGAGCCATACTGATTTTTTTAAGATTTCCACCAAGATATTGATCATTTATAAAAGCTCTTGCTTCATTCAAATCTTTTATTCCATAATATTGAGATGTTGAACTTTTGCCCAGACCCTGTATCTGTGGAAAAATATACCACATCCAGTGAGACATCTTCCTTCCATTCTTAATTTCTTTAAAAGCTATTTTAAAATCTTGTTCCTGTGCCTTTGTAAATCTTGATAAGTCCATAAATCATTTAACCAATTGCCTTTCTATAAAAATCTAACTAATCGATATCCATATTGTATCCGTAAGTCTTATATAGCCAATATTACCTATTTATTCTTATCAAATAATTACTTAGTATTAAAGTTACAATTCCGTCAATAGGTAATATTTTTTCAAACTCGGTCATTGGAGCATCCAAAATAGGATCTGATAAGTATATATATTCTGAATAATTCGGTTCAGGATATGCACATAACCCAAGCTTTTTATATCTGATTTCAGTATCTATATATCCAACTTCCATAAGAAGATTCATAACCTCCCTAAATGTATGTGTTCCCTCAAAAAAACTATATTATGACAAAAAAATCTTCAAATTTAAGTTTAAGAGATACAGGATGATTGAATACCGGATGATCTATAAGTTCATACATATGATGTCCCCAGCCACCCTCTGCATAATATAAAAATCCGGGAATATGGTATGCAAAGCAAAGAGAATCCGGACTCTCTATTCCCTCACAACATAATTCACTTGTATCTAACACAAAATGTGGAGGGCTATATTGATAAACCGTCACAGTGTCCATTCCAAAAGGTTCATAATAACCAAACTTGTCAAATACATATCCAAAGCAATTCACTTACTGTTTTGTTATCATCAAATTCCAAAGGTTCCTCTCCAAAAAAAATATATGTTCTAATCATTTTATTAACCCACCTAATTATATACCTCTCTTCAAACAAAGACATTATACTGTTATCTCATTCGTGCTCTACCTCTTCCTTTATATATTTCCAACTCGTTTTCCGTCTTTAGAATAAATGTCACCATTACTATACTTTAAATAAGTTTTTTTCCATCACTCCCTGAAACATATTTAGGTAAAGTATAACTCCAACATAGCCTCTGTAACCACCCGGTCGTATCCGGCTAAATCAAGTATAGAACCAATTATTAAGATAATACCAAGTCCTGTAAAGTCAAACACAAAGAAAGCACTTTTATCTTCCATATATTTTAAAATCCTCAAACAAATCTAATCCTTTCATAATGCTCCCTTCATTATGTGAATCTTATTAACTATAGATTAATTCTACATATTTATCATGTCAAGTTTTTATTGTTCTTTCATTAACTTTATACTATATTCATATCACAACTCTTTAAACTTAACATAGAACTTTTTGATTTTTATAGAATTTTTTATTTAAAGGTCTTTCTTGTATAAATATATTAGATGTACAATAAGTAGATACTTGACTTAATCTATAAAAAGGATAAACCTATAAAAGCTTATCCAAAGTAGTCATCTGTAATTCTCTGTTAAGTGAGCTTTGTATCCTGTTAAATTCCTTGTTCAAAAATACATTCACCACATCTGTTATTTATACAGTCATATCCTTCTCTAACACATTCAGTTATACTCATATCTTCACCCAATGCAATACATATGTCATACAGTGTTGTATTGGTTAAATCACATTTTAAGTAGTAGCCTCCGTTGACTCTCTCATACTCCCTATAAGTTTTGACTTCAGCAAACTGTTCAATACCTTATATGTAATGAGCCTGTGGTAAATGCTCTTTCTTTTGCAACCTCAGATGTGGAAACCTTTGTGCCGTCTTTTAACGCTCTTACCACTCTTACTGCATAGTCCATTTCTCTAGTAATCAGCATTCGTCCCCTAAATATAATTCGGTGTAAAATCTATTCTAATACATAAATACTAGCATAAAGCCGTCTATTATTTTTATAAATTTTTATGTTTATAGTAAAGAATTTTTAAAAAGCCGATACCCTTTTCGCTTTCGGATATCGACTTTATATTTATTTAC
>BNJU01003065.1_pt1 | contig 44565 bp, 52 predicted proteins | sample 8539281 | NCBI WGS metagenome assembly BNJU01 (sample SAMD00202456, study PRJDB9452) | human saliva metagenome | isolation source: human saliva | place: Japan
GATAATTTAAGATTAAACAGTACACACAACCCTGAAAATTTGTATATTTCGCATATTTTTCTTAATGAAAGTGAGCGTAAGCGAAACTTGAATTTAGAAAATAGCGCACCCTCGTCGAGCGTAGCGAGATGATGGTGTTACATATAAATATGATGAAGTTTCAGATGCATTTTTACTGATATAAATGAGCGAAAAGTTTGTTTTCATATCTTAGTAAAATATAAGTTCTTAGCACAGAGCGAAAACGAGTGCGACAGAACGACCTTTAAAAACAGTAGATCTGTGAAAAACAGATGCAAGCTAGCGACAGGCTAGATTAAACTTTTATATGAGAGTTTGATCCTGGCTCAGGATGAACGCTGGCGGCGTGCTTAACATGACAAGTCGAACGAAGCTGTTAAAAGGAAGTCTTCGGATGGAATTTTAACAGACTTAGTGGCGGACGGGTGAGTAACGCGTGGATAACCCTGCCTTATACAGGGGATAACGGAGAGAAATTTCCGCTAAGACCGCATAAGACCACAGCACCGCATGGTGCAGGGGTAAATATTAATAGGTATAAGATGGATCCGCGTCCGATTAGCTGGTTGGTGAGGTAGAGGCTCACCAAGGCGACGATCGGTAGCCGGCCTGAGAGGGTGAACGGCCACATTGGGACTGAGACACGGCCCAAACTCCCACGGAGGCAAAGCAGTGGGGAATATTGGACAATGGGGAAACCCTGATCCAGCGACGCTGCGAGTGAAGAAGTATTTTCGGCATGTAAAGCTCTATCAGCAGGAAGAAAATGACGGTACCCTGATTACAGCCTCCCGGCTAACTACGTGCCAGCGAGCCGCGGTAATCGGTGTAGGGGCAAGCGTTATCCGGATTTACTGGGTGTAAAGGAGCGCAGACGGCCAAGCAAGTCTGAAGTGAAATGCATGGGCTCAACCCATGAATTGCTTTTGGAAACTGTTTGGCTTTGGAGGTCGGAGGGTAAGCGAATTCTAGTAGCGGTGAAATGCGTAGATACTAGGAGGAACACCGAGGCGAAGGCGGCTTACTGGACGACAACTGACGTTGAGGCTCGAAGGCGTGGGGAGCAAACAGGATTAGATACCCTGGTAGTCCACGCAGTAAACGATGAATACTTGGTGTCGGGGAGATAAACTCTTCGGTGCCGCAAGCAAACGCATTAAGTATTCCACCTGGGGAGTACGTTCGCAAGAATGAAACCCAAAGGAATTGACGGGGACCCGCACAAGCGGTGGAGATCAGGTTTAATTCGAAGCAACGCGAAGAACCTTACCAAATCTTGACATACTCTTGAATAGTCTTTGTAATGAGACTAGTCCTTCGGGACAAGGGATACAGGTGGTGATGGTTGTCGTCAGCTCGTGTCGAGATGTTGGGTTAAGTCCCGCAACGAGCGCAACCCTTGTCGTCAGTAGCCAGCAGTAAGATGGGAACTCTGACGAGACAGCCGGAGATAATCCCGGAGGAAGGTGGGGATGACGTCAAATCATCATGCCCCTTATGATTTGGCTACACACGTGCTACAATGGCGTAAACAAAGTGAAGCAAGACCGCGAGGTTAAGCAAATCACAGAAATAACGTCTCAGTTCGGATTGTAGTCTGCAACTCGACTATATGAAGCCGGAATCGCTAGTAATCGCAGATCAGAATGCTGCGGTGAATACGTTCCCGGGTCTTGTACACACCGCCCGTCACACCATGGGAGTCATCAATGCCCGAAGTCAGTGACCTAACCGAAAGGAAGGAGGCGCCGAAGGCAGGGAGGATAACTGGGGTGAAGTCGTAACAAGGTAGCCGTATCGGAAGGTGCGGCTGGATCACCTTTCTCAAATATTTTTTCTTAATGAGAACGAGCAGAGCGAAGTTCGAATTTAGAAAAATAATACACCTCATCGAATGAAAATGAGATGACGAAAGCTTACCATCTAAAACGAACAAAGTGAAGTTTTATGGTGTTACCTTATAGAGGTTTAAGTAGGGGTTGTGAGTACTGTTTAGTTTTACATTATTTTCTTAGCTGAAAGCAAGCGAAAGCGAAGCTTTGAGGTTGGAAAATAAGTACATATTGTCTCAAATGTAATGAGACAATAGTGTAGCTTTGTTTGAAGTTAAAACTAAAAATAAATTTAATGGTGTCGATGCGTCTGGGGGACACACCTCGTTCCCATTCCGAACACGATGGTTAAGACTCAGTCGGCCGATGGTACTATACCGGAAACAGTATGGGAGAGTAGGTGGATGCCATTACACTGGGGGTGTAGCTCAGTTGGGAGAGAGCACCTGCCTTTGCAAGCAGGGGGTCAAGAGTTCGAATCTCTCCATCTCCATTGCCAGAAAAGACTTATGAAAGTTTTTATGGCTTATGAAAGTACCTTGAAAAACTGCATACCAAACGAGAAATTATATAAATATTTTATAATTAGACATCCGAGGTATTAATTGAAAGTAGATTAATATTTAATGCATTATTTACTTGATGAAAACGAGCGTAAGCTTGTTTCAAATCTTAGTAAACAAGTAGTTCTTCATATGAATGAAGTGAGTGTGAAGAACACCAAAAAGTAAATTTTTAAACATTTGTATGATACACGCTAGTGTCATACAAACACTAAATCTAAAATGATTTAAGAGGTTAAACATAAAGAGCGTAGGGTGGATGCCTAGGCACCGACAGCCGAAGAAAGACGTGACAAGTCGCGAAAAAGCTCGTGGGGAGAAGCACATATTCAGTGATCCGCAGATGTCTCGAATGGGGAAACCCGCTTGGATAAACCCAAGCATCTGTACGCCAATACATAACGTACAGAAGGGAAACCCGGTGAACTGAAACATCTAAGTAGCCGGAGGAAAAGAAACAAAAGTGATTGCGAAAGTAGCGGGTGAGTGAAATCGTAAAGCCCAAACCGCGGTGCGTGCACTGCGGGTAGAGGACTGCAATACGAGTAAGATATATTACCTGAACTGTTTTGGAAAAAGCGGGACAAAGAGCGTGAGAGCCAGGTAAGGGAAAAATATATTGAATCAAGCAGTATCCGGAGTACCACGAGACACGAGAAACCTTAGGGAAGCAGGGGGACCACCTCAAGGCTCAAATCTGTCAGTGACCGATAGCGTATAGTACTGTGAAGGAAAGGTGAAAAAGAACCCCCGGGAGGAGTGAAAAAGAACCTGAAACCCCATGTTTACAAACTGTGGAACACCGAAAGGTGAACCGCGTACTTTTTGTAGAACGGTCCGGCGAGTTACGATGTACAGGCAAGGTTAGTATTAAAGATACGGAGCCGAAGGGAAACCAAGTCTTAACAGGGCGAGATAAGTCAGTATGTGAGACCCGAAACCGGGTGATCTATCCATGTCCAGGTTGAAGTTCGCGTAAAGTGAATGGAGGACCGAACGCACATCCGTTGAAAAAGGGGTGGCGATGAGGTGTGGATAGGGAGAAATTCCAATCGAACCCGGAGATAGCTGGTTCTCCTCGAAATAGTTTTAGGACCAGCTCGTTATTAGTTCACCGGAGGTAGAGCACTGAATTTTTTGCGGGGCGTCAAAGCCTCACCAAGAGATATCAAACCCGAATGCCGGCTAGATGATTAACGGGAGTCAGACTGCACGAGATAAGTTGGGTCAGTCAAAGGAAAGAGCCCGGACCCGCGGCTAAGGTCCCAAAGTGTGTGTTAAGTGGAAAAAGGATGGGATTTCAAAGACAGCTAGGATGTTGGCTTAGAAGCGACCCATACATTAAAAAGAGTGCGTAACAGCTCACTAGTCGAGAGGTCCTGCGCCGAAAAATGTCCGGGGCTAAACACAACACTGAAGCCCGGGAATGTATTATACATTGGTAGAGGAGCATTCTTATAAGCGTAGAAGCCATACCGAAAGGAGTGGTGGAGTAATAAGAAGAGAGAATGCCGGAATGAGTAGCGAGAAAGAGGTGAGAATCCTTCTGGCCGAATATCTAAGGTTTCCTGAGTAAAGCTGATCTGCTCAGGGTAAGTCGGGGCCTAAGGCAAGGGAGAAATCCGTAGTCGATGGATAACAGGTACAGATTCCTGTACTACATATAATCAGAACTGTGGGGGACACGGAGACTGAAAAACCGAACCCTGGGAGGACAAAACTGGGGCAAGCGAAGTACCTCGTATGGGAGGCAACCACCATACAAAGGGAATGCGTTAAGCGTACCGAAAAATAGTAGGGAAGTCGGTTAGGGAGCCGTCAAGAAAAGCCGCTATTGTGTTATATGTACCCGTACCGCAAACCGACACAGGTAGATGAGGAGAGAATCCTAAGGCCGGCGGGAGAAGCATTGTTAGGAACTCGGCAAAATGACCCCGTAACTTCGGGAGAAGGGTGCCACTCAGCATACAGTGGTCGCAGAAAAAGGCTCAAGCAACTGTTTAGCAAAAACACAGGTCTATGCGAAACCGTAAGGTGAAGTATATGGCTGACGCCTCGCCCGGTGCCGGAAGGTTAAGAGGAGAAGTCAGGAAACGAAGCTTTGAATTGAAGCCCCGGTAAACGGCGGCCGTAACTATAACGGTCCTAAGGTAGCGAAATTCCTTGTCGGGTAAGTTCCGACCCGCACGAAAGGCGTAATGATTTGAGCGCTGTCTCAACAATGCACCCGGTGAAATTGAAGTACCAGTGAAGATGCTGGTTACCTGCGCCAGGACGGAAAGACCCCATGGAGCTTTACTCCAGTTTGGTACTGGGATCTCGGTAATACCCGTACAGGATAGTGGGAGACGAAGAAGTATGGACGCCAGTTTATACAGAGTCGCCGTTGGGATACCACCCTGTACTACCGATTTTAACCCGCATCCGTGAACCGGATGGGGGACAATGCCAGACGGGAGTTTGACTGGGCGGTCGCCTCCGAAAGAGTATCGGAGGCGCTCGAAGAGTCCCTCAGAATGGTCGGAAACCATTCAAAGAGTGCAAAGGCAGAAGGGAGCTTGACTCGTGACACCGACGGGTGGAGCAGGGCACGAAGCAGGACTTAGTGATCCGGTGGTATAAAGTGGATTGCCATCGCTCAACGGATAAAGCCACCCTGGGGATAACAGGCTTATCACTCCCCAAGAGTTCACATCGACGGAGTGGTTTTGGCACCGATGTCGGCTCATCGCATCCTGGGGCTGTAGTAGGTCCCAAGGGTTGGGCTGTTCGCCCATTAAAGCGGTACGCGAGCTGGGTTCAGAAACGTCGGAGACAGTTCGGTCCCCTATCCGGCGTGGGCGTAAGATATTTTGAGAGAGCCCGTCCTGCAGTACGAGAGGACCGGGACGGACTGGACCGCTGGTGTACCTGTTGGAGAGTGACCCATAGCAGGGTAGCTAAGTCGGGAAGGATAAACGCTGCAAGGCATTCTAGCGTGAAGCCCTCAAGATGGGATATCTCATACGCAGTAGTAAGACCCCTTGAAGACTACGAGGTAGATAGGGCTAAGATGTGGGCACAGCAATGTACCCAGTTGACAGTCACTAATAGGTCGAGGGTTTAACCAAAAGATAGGATATAATAGCTCGAACTTTGGTAGGCAGTTTTGAAGGTGCATTTTCTTCAATGAGAAACAAACGGAGTGCAGTTTGAGTTTTAGAATAGTACACTTGACTTCATACAGCAAAGTCATAGTGCTACATTGACCTTTCTTAGTGAGTACAAGCGAAGCAGATGAACTTAGAAAATAGCGTACTGAACTTACAAAGTAAGTTCGTAGTATTTATTTACTCAAAAATATGGCCCGATGGGCTCAGTTGAGTTAGAGCGCCGCCCTGTCACGGCGGAGGTCGTCGGTCTGGAGTCCGATTCGGGTCGTTACTTAAAGTCATTCCAGCCTTTAAGTTAAGATATGGGATCTTAGCTCAGCTGGGAGAGCATCTGCCTTACAAGCAGAGGGTCACAGGTTCGAACCCTGTAGGTCCCATTGTCTTTCGATATTTTTGAGAGAGATAGTGTTGACAATGTATTAGATATGTGATAATATGTTGCATATGCGATATGGCTCAATTGGCAGAGCAGACTGATTTGTAATCAGCAGGTTACCGGTTGAGTCCGATTATCGGCTTTTTACTCTTATGAGTAAAAGTGAAGAACTTAATAGGTTTGGGGGAATTCCCGAGAGGCCAAAGGGGACAGACTGTAAATCTGCTAGCACTGCTTTCGGTGGTTCGAATCCACCTTCCCCCATTGTTCAGTCACTCTTTTTAAAGGTGAGTTTTATTCTGAATATTGTTGTCGCGGGTGAGAGCAGTCTGGAAGCCTCGTCGGGCTCATAACCCGGAGGTCGCAGGTTCAAATCCTGTCCCCGCAAATTATGCCTTGATAGCTCAGTTGGTAGAGCAGAGGACTGAAAATCCTCGTGTCACTGGTTCGATTCCGGTTCAAGGCATTTAATTTTGATTATGGGATACTAGCTCAGGCGGTAGAGCACTTGACTTATCAAGTTGTCCCGGGTTTCGAGTCCCGGTGTCTCATCAGTGTGAAAAGGCTCAAAGCTTTGATTTACAAGGCTTTGAGCCGTTTTTAATTTCTAGTGATGGCTGAAAATGAGTCATTTTAATATAAAATAGATGTCTAAAAATGTCTAAAATCGTTTGTCTAAAAAGTAAGATGTCTAATAAATGTCTAGCAGATTTACAGCGATGTGCAGTCTCTATGGAGTTATTTACCTGCTCTTTATCTACTAAAATGTGGCTGTACACATCTATAACCATTTTTCTAGTATCACCTAAAAGCTTAGCAATCATCTTAGTAGATATGGCGGTACTTGATAAATAGATCTGGTACAGTAATTATGTCTGGAAGATATGAGGTAAGACCGTGTATAAGTTTAATTTGTATCTAGCGCTCACCGCAAGATTCATTTTCTTTATGATCTGTTCCTACATTTTCAAAGCTTGATAAGCCATTTCGAACCGTCTACCGTAGTGATTAAATAATTGTCTACTGTCTTTGATGTAGTCCTTAAAAAGTCTTTTAGATATCCGGCATTGGCACTGTTCTTTGCCCCCTAACTGTTTAGTTTCTTTTATGTGACCTATTGACCTCAAAAAGCCATAGACTTTGTTATGCTTATTTCAGCATTTTCAAGTGATATATCATACTTGGTAAGCGCTAAGGCCTCGCCTCTTCTCAAGCCACAACCGTATAAGAGATATATAAAGCACTTTTCTCTGTCGGTAAAATCCGCGGTCTTTATTGCTTTGATTTCAAGTTCTGTAAGAGCTTCTTTTCTTTTGCTCTTGTATGGCGGCAATTCCAGATCGTCTGCAAGTGTAAATATGTACACATTTATTGGTATTAGCTGAGCTTTTGAAGCGGATTTTAGAATTTGCTTTAAGGTCAATGCAAGTTGCTGACATGTTCGAGGTCTATCCACTCTTTCATTTATTAAACTTTGTAGTCTTGCGTGAGTAAGATGCTGTAAAGGGATATCTGACAAGTCGATTATATGCTTTGTTCATGATGTTTCTGCACATAGGTATGTATTTCTGAGCGATTTACTTTGCCTTAGTTCTGTAAAAAGCATGTCCCACTGTGTGTGCGACTACTCACTCTAAACATATCGCTATCCATCAGATCCCGCCTGATAAACATCCACTTTGCGTTTTATCAATTCTATAAAAGTTCTCGATAGTTCACCCACTGACAAATTACGACTCGGTCTGGCAAACTTTGGTAATCCGAATAGGTTCTGCACTTCCAGTCATTCTTTCAGCATAGTGTGCAAAGGATTGTTCTTATTTTCTGCAGGTCGGTGCTCAATTCTATCACCCCTTTATGTTCGATTATATTTTACCTTGTTTTCTGCTTCAGTAAGTATATTCTAAAGCAGTCGCGGAAGAAGTGCCTTGAAGTTTCACCAAGCTTCGTACGTTGCACATCAGCGGCGGCCGCCACCACTCTCAAGTTGCTCCACTCATCTCATCATCAAGGCTTTTTGCAATGTCTTTGTGCACTGAACTCCGTGGGGAGTATCACCCATAAGATACCCATTACCATTATATTGAGTAGTCTGTAACCTTTTTAATTTATCTGCTTTGGGATTGACTTGTCCCGACGGTAACAATAGTTCCACTTTGGAAAGCCCAGTTCTTGTTCTAGCTGCGGCAAGCTAATTTTCTTTCTGTCGGCCAACCGTTTAACTCTATCTTTAAGGTTCCATTACACCTCCAAAAACTCCACATGAAACTTTCTAAAATAGTAGTGGACAACCAGAAAATATTCTAGTAATATATACTCAGTTGCTAGAAATATTCTAGCAGCAGAATCTGCATAACTGCGAATTATGGGTTTAAAAGTACCATCATGAATTTATTCGTTAACGTATGAATGATAGAATATTTTCTAATGAATGTCAATATGCAAGCTGGGAATATTTTCTAACAAATAGCTTAAACCTGCGAGTACAATAACTCGTAGTGAAATCATAGCTGTGCGAATCGGAATAGTATTTCCGTGCTTTTCTTAGAGAAAACTTGGATTCGGAATGGCGCCATATCCGGCCGATAACAGTTCACCGACAGTAGCAAACTTGAAAAGTAGCTGACTATTTTGGGGTAACGATTGAGGAACTTTAGGAGAAAAAGAAGCGGTTTAAAAAGGAGGTGAAAATGAACTCAGATGAACTTCTGTTACTGGGAGCGACTTGCGGAGGAGAATAACAATTATAGGTTGTCGCTCATCACAGAAACCCTAAAAGAAATTAGGAAATAAAGGCTTTTACTTTAAAGAACAAACTCGACAACAGGAATATTAGGAGGTGATTTTATTGAACGAATTAAATATTTTAAAAACAGTGAGTTTGGAGAGATTAGAACTGTAGAAATTGATAGTGAACCTGGTTCGTGGGTCAAAGATGTGGCGGAGGTGCTGGGATATTCTAGCAAGAAATGCAATATTAGCTCATGTAGATACAGAAGATAGGATGCCCCAATTCAGGGCGACCCGTAGGACTCAAAAATATGATAATTATCAACGAATCTGATTATACAGCTTGATTTTATCGGGCAAGCCCCAAAATGCAAAAGCACTTTAAGAGGTGGGTAACTTCAGAAGTTCTTCCAGCTATCCGCAAGCACGGCTTATATGCTAAAGAAGAGTTACTGGATAATCCGGATATAGCCAGCTGCTTTCAGGCACTAAAAGAAGAGAGGAAGCAAGGAAGTTTTAGAGGCTGAAAATGAGAAGAATGCAACTTTAGCCTTTGTTTACAAATCGGTATCCGCAAGTGATACATCAATACTTATCGGAGACCTGCAAAGCTTTTTAAAGCAGAATGGCTATGATACAGGGCAAAGAGAGGTTGTTTGAGGAACTAAGACAGAGAAGCTTCTGATGAAATCAGTGGAAGCAGCAAAGAACTTACTCACACAAAAGGCTGCATGGAATTAGGCCTGTTTGAGGTAAAGGAAAGCACGATAAATAATCCCGATGGAAGCGTAAGGTTACAAAGACCACGAAGGTTACAGGAAAAGGACAAGTGTACTTTTGTAAAATCTCTTTAGGAAGCAGGTGGAAGAAAAAGGTGAGTTAGAGGGCAGATGATAACGAACTCACAAAGATAGAGATAGTAACAAGCCATATCTCTGACATAGAGAGAATAGTGAAGCAGTTAGAAAGTTAAGAGTCCAACCCTGATGAAACGCTGGAGGTTACCATCAGGGTTGAAAATTTTCAGAATGTCAAAATGTGGTTCACTCTTGCTAGATGGGTGAAACTAATACTGAGGATTTTCGCAGAAAATCAGTCATCAAATACGACAACTTTTTCTAGTGAATTGATCATTTCTTTTGTGATTTCAGCAGACATAAGAATTGACGCAGCAATTAGGTTCTTTGTCGATATCTTATTATCACCGCCAGCATGTTTACTAAGAAATTTCTTTTAACATACTGAGGATCCGAAAATTTAGAAATTGCATTTGTATATCCGTCTTCAATAATTTTGTTGAAATCATTTTTAGTCATACTCATATCCCTCCTTTCATTTTACCTGGTTTGGCAGAGCCTGTAAGTAGATTGTAGGAGAGATTAGAGGAAAGTAAATAGGAGGTATATAAACATGGGTGAAAAGAAAAGCAGCAGTTTCTAGAAAAGATACTGCCGAGACATTGAGCGTTTAACTAGGCGTGGGCAGCTCAACAAGTTTTCAATAGTGGCGCAAGAGTTGGAAAACGCAGTAAAAGCATGAAGATACAGGTTTTAGACAAATGAAAAGAAGAGGTGATAAGTCAGCTTTAATGACCTTTGGGAACATTGCCACAGCATGATAGATCGCAGTGATAAGGATTATGTTTGGAGTAAAGATGTAAGGGCATTAGAAGAGGCTATAGGATTTATACAAAATGTCAAAGTAAGAAGTTTTTCAAAGAAGAGAAGAAGCTGTGAAAGAAGAAATGATTACTCACCGCGAAGCGTGGCTTGGACTAGAAGAAATAGCCACACCTCAGAGCTTTTCAAGGCTGCAGGTACTAAGATTGTAAAGATTGCGGAGAGATTAAATCCGCAAAAGCGTATCGGTCTCAGCAAAGATAATCGCCATGGGAGCGGATTTGCGACAATAGAGAGACATGGAAGAACCATGATCTCAAAACCTTGCCCCGGACAAAAGAGGACTGAAAGTTGTCAAAGAAATAATGGAGAACGGTGGAGACGCTAAAAGTGCAGCACTCAGAGTACCACACAGACACGGGTGAAATATATAGAAAAATGTCTTTTATGTAAGAATCTGATGAGAGCACTTGGGATAAGTACGCGATAGATTAGAGAGAAAATATGAGTATCCGAAACAGATTATGAAAAATGTCAGAGCTATATGGATTTCCATACCTTACTGATGGAGGCCCACAGGATCCAAAGCAAACATTCGCTGCAAAAGTGGACCCGTCAAAACCGAATTCAACTATCATATTTGATACAGCCGGTTTTGGATAAGGTGGACAGCAAAGAGGAATAAAACTGCAGACGGCTGAGCTTTGCAAGTCAAAGGAGACGGCCTGCAAAAGTGCAGGGTGGAAGATAATAGAGAGGTAGGATAAATGAAAAAGGAGCTAAAAAGAGGTTTTTGAAAACAAAAATTTTGCAAATATGGACCTGAGGGATGGAGCTTTAAAGCAAAATCTGACAGGGCAAACTTTGAAGGTGCAAACCTTGAGGAGCTTAGTTTTATAGATGCGAGTATTAGTTAGTACAAATTTTGAGGGTGCAAGATTGGCACACGCGGACTTCTCATGCGCAAATGCATGGGTCAAACTTCAATGAAACAAACTGCAAAGACGCACTGTTCTTGTACTGCTAATTTGACTGAGAGGCAAGCTTTTGAGGGCGCGGATCTGGATGGAACAAGCTTTTGCACAGGCGAATTTAACTGAGGCAAACCTTCAGGATACAAACATCATTACAGCTGAATTTGATAATACGCATTGGTATTTATCCGGTGTGCCCAACTGAAGGAAGCTTTATAGGATGGACTATCGGGGAAGATGAAGAAGGAAATGACTGTTTAGTGGAAGTACTCATCCCTGCATGGGCACAGAGAAGCTCAGGGACTCACAAGAAAATGTAGAGCAGAAATGCTTTTTATTGAATCTATCGAGAGATTCAAAGACGGTCATGAACCGACTGAAGTAACAGCAAGTTCAGAGATTGTATCTTAAAAGATATAGCGCACGATACCGATTTTGAAATAGACAGATTCAAGGTAAGTTCTCACAGATTTGTACTTCTGGATATCAAAAGAAGAAGCCTAGCACAGGCGAGGAGAAAGATAGTGATTTTAGATGATAAGCAAACAGACACAATAAAGAGAATTTTTGATAAGTGCGTGGAGGTAAATAAAAAGGCATAGTTGAGGTGTTCTTTAACTGGCATCCACACACAGTGAGGTTGGAAGTCGTATACATGTTCCAAATTGGGAAAGAGACAAAGAGGCAAGAGAATGTGATTTCTACCTGATTCTGTAGACTATGACAATTGTATTTCTTTTGATTGGAGAATACGCACCAAGCGAAATAGAGAAAGAATTAGATAGCTATATCTAAAAGGATTCTTAACGGTAGGGGGATTTAGACAAGGACAAGGATATACAAAGCTGTAACAGAAGTGGCTCCGGTAGTCGGTGGTGCAATTGGACCGAGCGAAAGCTAGGACAGTCCGGCGGTATCATTGGCAAGGTGAGTTGTGGAGGTTTGCAATAACATATATATATTTTGACAAGTTGTTGACACTCGACAGCAATTGACAACAATTGCGTCCGTAATCCAATCCGAATTCAACTGAACCAATCCGAAGTCAATCTGTATATATGCTCGAGCTAGCGGTCTGAGCAGGCAAACCAGGTGTAAAACATATGCACCAATAGCATTTATAAATGATTGACAAGCAGGAGGCTTATAATGGCATATTTCTACAGTTGTCCAAAGGTGCGGTTGTAACTTTGATCCCGGTGAGAAGTGTGATTGTGAGAAAGACAAAGCACTATCACGAGCAAAAAGAGAAAGAAACTGGAGGAGTTACTAAAAAGACATACAAACACTGAAGAGGATACAGGACAAATGGTGTTTGTTTGGTAACCTAAGCATTATAGATAAACAATTTTGGAGGTAAAATGGAACAGAAAATCAATGTGGCAAACATGTTTTCTAAGGGAAGAGCAAAGAGTGAAATACACTATTCGTGGATGCAAGAGAACTTGAAGAACTTATAGATTCAAGAGCTGAAGCAGAGGCGTTTACTATGTTATTCATACTGGGATATACAGCTCTGGTTGCAGCAGGAATCGTATTGGAGTGATATTACTATGAGCCTGGAAGCAATACTGAAGAACTTACATAGGCATGTAGATGCTTTAAAAAGTCAAGGTATCTATATCACAGACGAAGAGGCCGAAGAGGTTTATATGTATTGCCTCGGAGAAAGATGGAAGTGGCAGAGGTTGAAGTACCGGAAGAATATATTAACTTACTATATCCGGATGAACTTAAGAATTACATACTCAGGCGTGGAATTAATGCCCTGTACGATTTTAAGGCAAATGGAGGATGCAACATGTGTATAGAGTGGCTCAAATCCTTGTGATGCAAGGTGTCCAAACGGTGATGAAGAAAGAGCAGCTTTTCCGCTGTGTTTTATGTGGATATCCAATATATGCCGACGATATGTATTGGATTCACGGGATGGATGTATTTGTGAAGATTGTTTATATGAAATGAGAAGAGAAGAAATTTTGGAGCTATGTGGGAACCACTTAAAAGAGCAGTTATGGAGGAATAGAAAATGTCAGAGAAATTACCGGAGAACAAAAAGAAAGAGAATATAAGTGTGGTATCACAGCTTAAGGGATTTATATCACAGGATACAGTGAAAAGAAATTTGAGGAAGCGTTAGGGCAAAGAAGGCACCGCAGTTTTTTGGCATCAATTACAAATGTTGTAGCAGGCTCTACATAGTTGAAGAAATGCCCTGCAAATACAATTATGGGAGCTGCATTTGGTGGCGGCAACTATGACTTGCCTATCGACAGCAATTTGGGATTTGCAGCTATAGTGCCTCACAACAATAACAAATACAATCTGCTGGACAAAACAGTGGGAAAAACATCCTGAGCACAATTCCAAATGATGTGTCAAAGGGTTCATTCAATTGGCGATTCGTTCAGGATATTATGAAAAATGAATTGCTCAGTGGTATATAAGGATGAACTGGTATCTTATAACCCTATTACAGAGAGTAGAATTTGTTACAGACTTTTCAAAGTGCACTCAAAGAATGAATGGAAAGTCTGAAGATATAGCTGGATATTATGTTTGGTTTAAACTTCTCACAGGATTTTAGGAAAGAGTTGTTCATGACCAGGCTTGAGGTTGAGAACCATGCAAGAAAGTACTCTACAGCTTACAGAAACGACCCTAAAATAATGACAAAAAGGGTAGTAAATGGACTACAGATTTTGATGCCATGGCTCAAAACTGTGCTATAGTTATTGTAGGTAAGGGGAATATTGTCAGTTGATATGCAAAGAGCTATCACGGACGACCAAAAGACATTTGATGAAAGTGGAAATGAGGATTGATGGAGATAATAAGTCGGATGTTATAGAGGTTGAGGATCCATTTGATAAAGATAGTGATATTGAAGTGATTGATGATGTAGATACCACAGAGTAGGAGCAATTTAAAATGATATTGTCAGCGGATAATTACTCAGTGAGGAAGCTAACAGGCAGTACATGTCTGTTAGCCAATTCAAAAGATTTTAACGGAACGTATGGAAAGGTTGCTTGTGAGTTTGAGGCAATGGAAAACTTGCAGGAGATGGAAGCCTGAACCGTCTACAGCGCTTTTAGTAGGTAGCTAGTGTTGATGCGTATGTTGAAGGCACATTGGATGATTTTTAAATCAAGAAATCCGGATATATTTACTGCAAAAAGGTGAGTTGAAGGCACCTTACAAAAAGCTGAAGAAATCATTGTATGAGTGAAAGGGATAAATTTGTGAAGTATTTATCAGGTGAGAAGCAAAACCATTATGACTGCAGAGCTGTTTGGTTGTAAATGGAAGATAAAATGGATTCATATATTCTCGGTAAGGCAATAGTTGATTTAAAGGTGATGGCATCTATTACTGATTTAAAGTGGGTAAAAAGATATTGGATATTTGGATTTTGTAAGATATTGAATACGACCTGCAGGGAGCCATTTATCAGAAAAATAGTAGAGATAAATACGGGCAAAGGCTACCGTTCTTTATAGCAGCAGTCACCAAAGAGGCAGAGCCGGATATAAGAATAATACAGGTTACATCAAAAATTATCTTGATGAAGCATTAACTGTTATTGAGTCAAATATTAGACGAGTGCTAAGTGTAAAGAATGGAGAGTTAGAGCCGGATAGATGTGGATTTTGATGTATTGCTGTGCTATAATAGAGTGCTGAAAGCTCCCATATCAATTATGGATCTCACATACAGGAATTTAAAAGGAGGGAAAAATGCCGAACAGGATACTTAAGGAGAGTATTTGCAGAAGTGAAGAATTGATTCCTTGTCCTGGTTTGAAGAGGTGTTGTTTTTATAGGTTAATTGTTACTTGCGATGACTACGGCAGATATGACGGAAGGGCGAAAGGTTATTAAAGGAACATGCTTCCCACTTAAAGATATTACTGAAAAAGATATAGATAAAGCACTTAATAAGTTGGCATCTGTAGGTTTAGTAAAGGTATATGAGGTTCAACAAAAGCCTTATTTACAATTGGTTACTTGGGGAGAGCATCAAAGGATTCGTAATCAAAAAGCAAATATCGGAATATGATCCTGAGTGCGATATTTCGCTGACAATTGACAGCAATAGCCGTCAAAGCAGGCGAATGACTACAATTGCGAGCAAAAATCAAGTGCAGATTAAATCTAGTCATGATACAGCCGTAGAGTTAAAGCAACCGGAACAGGCAGAGCCACCTGTAATTACATTGCTATTAAACACAGGGGAAGAATATGGGATAAGTCAATCAAATGTATATGAATGGTCAGAGCTCTATCCTGCAGTAGATGTAATGCAATGTCTAAGGAATATGAAAGTGGCTAATGGCACACAATAGCAGGAGAAAGACTATAAGGGTATCAATAAATTTGATAATAACATGGCTACAAAAAAGAGGCAGGACAAGGGCGGAACACGAGGCTATAAACCTGTAATCAATCAGGCTACAACATCTAAAAGTAGAGCAATTTGCAGCAGGAGCAATGGAGTGGGCAAGTAATGGATAAACAAAAATTTTGCAACCTTAGCAATTGGGATAAAAGTCAGCATATCCGAATTCAAAAATACTGGAAGACAATGCATCAATGGATTTTTGGTATATGATGCTTAAAGATATACCGTATGAGATAGCTGAGAATGCAATTATGGAATATATATGCACAAACGTATTTCCACCAAATATAGCAGAAATAAGGAAGCTATGTATGGATAGATGCAAAAAGCCAGTGCTCAGCTTTGATGATGCATGGGGAAGTGTACAGAAAGCAATCAGGGAGTATGGGTTTTATGAGTTGGAAAAAGGCTTTTGGCTCATTTGACGAATTGACATTGTCAATAGTTAAAAACCTGGATGGAGTAATCTATGTCTCAATGAAAATGTTGATGCGAGTAGAGCGAACTTTCGTATAGCATATGAGGCAAAAAGCAAAAGAAGCGCAGAATATAAATCAACTTCCTGATTTTGTGGCCAATAATAAGGCAATGTTACAGAGCAGTATACACCTCAAATTGAATCAAGAACTTTGACAAGAATAGAAAGCAAGGATACCAAGGCAGAGGTAATAAATAACCTTGAGCCAGAACAAATTAATGATAGAGCCAGACAATTGGCAGAGCTAAAGAAGAGGATGATTGGTGGCTAGGATAGAGTATTTATAAAGATAGCAGGAAAAGGTACATAAAAGGAGAATTTATGGAAGATGTCAGTAGTGTGATAGCAGCTCCGGAAGATATAGATTTGCAAAAGCAAAGCAAAACAGAAATTGAGCAGGAATTAAAAAGAATCAAATAACAAAGGATTTGCAGAGCCAGTTATTAATTATCTATTAAAAAGAATTCAAGAATCAAATGCGCTTTGCAGTAGATATTTGTCAGGACCATAAGACTTGTGGAAGATGTCTTAACTACATCTATGAGAAAGCAAGGGAGGAACTATCCGAGAAAAACGGTAGTATTCGTGATGATGTAGTGTATGAATGTGAAGATTATTATCACAAAGATGATAAGGAAGAGGTAGAAAAGGAACTCAAGGAATCTAAAGAGAAGGATAGAGCCTGTACAAAAAGAAGAGCCAAAACCAAATAATTCAGGTTCTGAAAAACCTAAAAATGAAGTGAAGAAAGATAGTAAACCTGCTGGCACCGGTAAAAGAAAAATGAAAATGTAGATGGTCAGCTTGATATGTTTTCTTTATTAGGAATTTAGGAGGTTTTATGGAAAAAGAAAGCTATCTAGCTATAGAAAGACCAAAAGCTACTCTGAAAATGATTGAAAAAGCAGGTGAATTGAATGAAATAAAGTATCATCGATACTGAACTTGTAGATAAGAATATATTGGTAATGAACTTTTTACGGTATCAGAACTTAGAGAAGGAAAGATGGCCGCTACATTTAGAACTTTTTATCTAAGAATGATTATGTAACTCAAGATTTAACAAATGATAGTACAAAATGGATAACCGCCTCTTTTGACATGATGCAAGACATAGGATTTTACAGGAATATATGGGATAAGCAAAAAAGAGAGTATAGAGATGACTTTTCAGCGTATATATGGTCCGGGCAAGATGTAATTGAAACATTTTTTAAAAAGCTATAAAAAGTGTGAAAGTGATACTATATGGAATCTTATCAGAAGATTTCAGAACAAAGTAAAAGATGAACGGTTAGAGCAGAAGCATAGAAAAGTATTAGATCCGATTGATTTAAAGATGAAATCCGTTCAGAATCCACCGGAGGAGTTTAAAAACTGGGTGTGGGAACATGGAATGAGCTTTAGCAGATATGGAATATATAAAGGGACTGATAAGAGTAAAGCAGAATTTGAATGCTCATATTGTAAAGCGAAAGGCGTTGTTGACAGGACGAAGATAAGACTTCGCAACAATGAAAAAGGGGAGTGTCCGTTCTGCAAGAGTAAAGTCACTTACAAAGCGAAGGGGAGATTAGCAGGAGTAATAAGAGACACAGCCGACTTTATATATATCGATCGTCAAGAAAAGGGATTCTTGCTCAGATACTTTTGGGCAAGTAGGCAAATTAGAGATGGCAAAATTAAAGAAGGGTGTATAGAAGAAACATTATTTGAGTATAAAAGGTGCTTCTGGACAGTCGAAAAAGAAATCTCTAAAGAAAAGAAACCTATGAATGGGGAGTATATCATCAGAGAGGTGCCTGTAGATGGATTCCGGGTTTTGATAGCATAATAAGTGCAGGTCTTTACCCTGATAATCTTCCACAGGCATGGGAGCATACAGCCATGAAATATTCAGGAATTGAGATTTTGGCTAAAAACTATAAAAAGGAGATTGCCTTATGAAGGAGCTATATCTATATTTGAAATTCCTAAATTTGAGTGGATATGCAAAATGGGACTTAATAACTTGGCAGACATAGTAAGCGATTATTACTTATCTACAGATGTTATTGATTATAAGGCAAATACATATATGAAATATTGGGATTAACAAAAGTGAATACAAAAATATTGCAGGAAATAGATGGGAATGCTTATGAGTTGCAACTACTTGGGAAGCACAAAAACTTGATATACAGATGAGCGCTGAAGAAGTAAAGGAATATTATGAAGTTTTTGGATGCGATATAAATCTGCTGAGAGAAAAAAGAACTAGGTTTCTTTTACATAAATTTTTAAATATGTTGATAAAGAGATTGAAAGATATATAGATAAAAATCAAAAGATAAATTAAAAGAGAGAAGAGTTAATAGAATTAAAAAGGAATATGGCAAATGACTGGAAAGAATATCTTAAGTGGTGTCGTGAGCTGAAATACGACCTTGATAATATGTTTATCTATATGCCAAAACAATTTCCAAGCAAATACATGATAGGGTGGCAAAGGAATATAAGGACCTTAAGGATAGAAAAGGCAGCAGCAGAAGAAGAGAAGAGATAAGTTGCAAAAGAAAATGAATAAAAATAAGAAAAGATATGGAGGAAATATTCTCAAAAGAATGACGGAGTAGATGCACTGAATATAAAGGGAATGGTTTAATTCTCATGGTACCGGCAAATTCAGCTGATATCAAAAAGAAGGAGAAGATTTACATCATTGCGTTGGAACTTATATAGAAAGAGTGGCCAGAGGAGAGACTGTAATATTCTTTGTTAGAGAGGAAAAGAATCTTGATAAAACCTTATTACACCCTTTGAGTGGAGAGACACAAGTCATTCAGTGTAGAGGGATGAATAATTGTAGTGTGACGGATAGAGTAAAAAGCATTTGTACAAGCCTTTTGAAAAAGAATGAATGAACAGGTAAAAGGCAAAGTGAGTGCATAGGGCAAATCAGGGGATGTAAGTAAATGAGCAGAAATTCATTATATGTAAACGGAGAGGGATATGTTGATAATACGGCAGGTAAAGCTCACGAAAATATACAGCAAAAAGAAAAGAGGTGGGAGGAATTACAAGGCAGATTATTGGTAGAAATAGTAAGAAGTCAGGTGAAACATTTGAAAGATGGATATCTACGGCATGTAAGTTCTATCTAAACAAGGGTTTGGCTCATATTGAAAAACTCGGAGCCTTTTCATATCACTGGCAAGGATACGAATGGAGTTGTGAGAGGATACTATGAGAAAAAGGGCAGCCTGATTATAAAGGTATATTGTGTGATGGAACAGGGATAATGTTTGAGGCGAAGCATACCGATTCAGACAGAATAAATCAGTCAGTTATTACTGAGACTCAGTGGGAGAATCTTGATATATATGAGAGTTTTTGAGCACATTGCTATGTGATGGTGTCACTTGGATTAGAAAGCTTCTTTCGAGTGCCATGGAGTGCATGGAAAAAAATATGAAAGAGTTATTTGGGCACAAGTACATGAATAAGATAGAACTTGAAGCTTTATAGAATAAATCAGAGTCAATGCTACATATTAATTCTGAAGGATTGAGTTAAAAATGAAAATACAAAAGACTGTGTTAGCGCAAAAGCTAAATCAAATTAAAGGCGTTGTATCAAAAAGTACAACAATGCCGGTACTGCAAGGAATATTAGTAAAAGATGGATATTTAATTGCAAGTAATTTAGAAATGACAATAAGAGCAAAGGTTACGGAAACAAAGGGAGAATGTTTTATTATTCTGAGAGGGCATTTGATCTGATTAATAATTTGCCGGAAGGAATTATTGACATTTCGGTTTCAAGTGAAAAACGTGATGGCTATCAGGGCAGATAAAATAAAAATGCATACCAAACGGTAGAGCCTAATACTTTTCCCTATATTGAATATAGATGGTGAGGGAAGTGAGCTTACTCTAAAAGTCTGAAATGCTTCTTAAATCAATAAAGCGAGTATCTTATGCAATACCTACACAGGTTGCAGATTTAAGAATGTCTACAATGTGCATGCAAGCAAAAGATGGGAAGTTGCATTTTTGTTGGACTTGATGGCTCATGTGCTTGCATGGGATAAAAATTAAATATGACGGAGATTTTGAGATTCTTATTTCAAAAAGTACAATAGAAAAACTGAAATCAATTTTGTCAGCTGGAGATATCAAAATAAAAAATATAGCGACAGTATGGCAAATATTCTCAACAGAAGATTTTGATATATGCACAAGAATTGTACAAGGAAAGTATTATCCGTATCATGACATGTTCAAAGAGTTGCCTATACACATTTGTAGTAAGAAGTAAATTACTGACGCAATGATCCGTGCCAAAATGTGTACCGCTGAAAAATCCCCAGTTAAATTCGAACTATCAGGGATAAATTGAATTTAAGTATAAAAGACCAGACTACTGACTACTATGAAGTCATTGACTTACTGGAAGATGTTTCTGAAGCTCTACTATAGGATTTGATGCAAAACTGGTAATAGAAACATTAAAAGCGTTTGATTGCGATCATGTTAAAAATTTCGTTACACACCTCAAAATGCCTATGGTCATTGAAGCTAATGACAGTGAATTTAGAGCAATGGTTCTTCCTATTGCTTTAAAAGTAGTAAGGTGTATTATGAAAGTTAGATTACTTGAGTATTTCAGAATATGCAATAAAGCATAGAAATGGAAGATGCGAAGAAACAGGAGATATATATCAAACACGTTTCGGTAACACAAAAAGAAAGTGTATTTTTCAAAGAGCTGTATGTGACAGACATAGGGGAATTTAGTCCAACAGAATGGCTACGTATGGTTTTTACAGATAGTAAAGTGTATAGGTGAAGAAAAATTATTGGTAGAAATTGAGAAGTATGCAGAAAAAGAATTATGTATGGCTTAAAACAGATGCAGATATTCAAGAGTATTCTGTTCAGTGTCTTTTTATCTGGAGCATATATGTATTGGGGAAAATTTGAAAATAAAAGAATATTGGAGCATAAAATATTTTTATTTTTGAGTAAGGAGGAAAAGAATGTTAGTTGAAATATTGCCGAATAAAGATGTTGAGGAGTTTGAAAAGTTTGGATTTAAGCGATGTGCAAAGGAATTCCTAGAGACTTTCAATGCTATTACCTGTGCGTTGCAAGAGGCTGCAAGTTTATGTTTGTCAGTCCAAAATGCTTTATGATTGAGGACTGGAGAAAAGACGATTCAAGAATACATACTAAGCCAAATTGCAGGTTCAGAAGCGATCGTACAGCTATAGATATTTTGTACGATTTAATAAAAGCAGATATGCTGAAAAAAGAGAGGTGAGAGATGGACAAGAATTGCGAGACTTGCGCATATCAGACAAGTAGGCGGAAGGTATGTACAAATAAGCAAAAAAATGCGAAAGTAAATCAAGAGCTGCTAAAAGAAAAAGGGCACTGTCAAGACTACATAGAAAAAGACATACTTTTTTCGAATTTCAAAGCTACTAGATACATGTATGACTTTTTCATATCAGAAGTGATTGAGAGAGCAAATGAAAGCGCCGAAAAACAGGAAAAAGAACAGGCCGAGAGAGATTGGCTAAAACTCAGAGAAAAATACACTATAGATGGCAAGTTTAGCTGCCTAGCGTTTATAAGAGCGAACTTAATCTATATAGCGTTTAGGAGAGCGCACTTAAGCATATTTGGAAAGGTGACAAATGACAGCGAAAGAATATTTAAGTCAACTGAAGACGCTTGATAACATGATCAAGGCTAAGCTCTTAGAAAAAGAGCGAATGGCCGCATTGACAACAAAAGTAAATGCAGGATTTAGCGAAAGAGTGCAAGGTGGAGGCAGTGGTGGAATAGAAAATGCTGTAATAAAAATGTTAGAGCTAAAGGAACGGATAAATTTAGATATCATAAAAGCTGATGGAATTAAAGTCTCGAAGCAAGGGGTTGATTGACAAGTTGCCGGATGACAAGCACAAGATAATATTGTCGATGTATTATGTCTCCGATATGACCTTTGAAATGATATCGGATGAAACGCATTACTCAGTTGGGGCGGTGCATAAATTCTATAGGAATGCCCTGAAAAATTTGAAGATTTGTACTATTCCGAAAAGAGTGAAAAATGAATAAAATGAAAATGAATCTATGATATAGTATACGTGAAAAGTTTAAAGCAAGTATACTTTTTCATATGACCTCCTTTATGTATGATATCGGGCAGGCTTTTTATTGATGTTTCCCTGCCCCCAAAAACTAAAGGATACAGCTACTAACATTTTTCTTATTGAGAGACAGCTTAACGGCTGTCTTTTTTGTATTTAAAATCACAGAAAGGAGCTGATGATATATCAAACTAACTTTAAAACAACAGAGATTTGCTGATGAATATATCATCAGTGGAAATGCGACGGATGCAGCCATAAAAGGCGAGAGGGTACAGTAAGAAGACGGCAAATGTTATAGGCGTTGAAAACCTAATAAAACCCTAATATCAAATCTTATATTGATGAAAAACTCAAAGAGTTATCAGATAAAAAGATTGCCGACCAACAGGAGGTACTTTGCTATAACTGCAGTGCTCAGAGGTGAAACACAGTCGGAGATTGTAGTTGTCGAGGGGAGTCGGTGAAGGCTGTAGCGAAGCAAGAAGGTTGCAGAAGCTTCCTGACGAGAAGGAACGATTGAAAGCCGCCGAGCTTTTTGAAGCAAGCGTATAGTACATTTAAAGACAAGTTGGATGTTACCGCTACGTGCCGGTAATTATCTCAGGAGGTGATGAACTTGAAGATTGACAGTATAAGATTCAGCTGCCTGAGGTGGTAGGCAAAGGATACGGTACATATTGGCGGTATAAAGGCCGATACAGAGTCTGTAAGGTAGCCGTGCGAGTAAAAAGTCTAAGACAACCGCATTATGGTATATGGGCAATTATGAAGTATCCGCAGGCTAATTTGCTTGTGGTCCGCAAGGTATTCAGGACATTAAAGGATAGTTGCTTTACAGAGCTTAAATGGGCGATAAGAAGGCTGAAGGCTGAGAGTCATTGGGAGGTGAAAGAATCACCGCTTGAGATGACTTACATCCCGACAGGGCAAAAAGATATATTTCAGAGGATTAGATGATCCGCTTAAGATTACATCAATCACAGTAGAACAAGGATATCTTTTGTTGGATGTGGTTGGAGGAAGCCTATGAGATATCAAATGAAAATGACTTCAATATGCTTGATGAGTCAATAAGAGGCGCTATTCCTGATGATGTAAAAGCTGTTTAAGCAGATAACAACACTGAATCCTTGGAATGAGCATCACTGGATAAAGAAAAGGTTCTTTGATGCTCAGGATGATGAATTTTAGCAATGACTACAAAATTATCTTTGCAATGAGTGGCAGTAAGGCCGATCTGAAGGTATTTGAGGTCGATGAAAAAGAACAACCACGAAGGTATCAGGTTGCAGGCCTTGGAGAGTGGGGCATAGTTGACGGACTTGTATACGAAAACTGGGAAGAAAAGCCTGATATAAACGAGATAAAAGATATCAACAATACGGTCGGTATTCAGGGGCGACTTTTGGTTATACAAACGACCCAAGTGCTGTTTTGTGGCTGTAGATACAAAAAGCAAGACAATATGGATATTTGATGAAATGTACAAAAAGGGCATGAGCAATGAAGCTATAGCGGATGAAGTTACTAAGATGGGATACGCAAAGAGCGTATAAGAGCCGACAGTGCGGAGAAAAAGTATAGACGAGGCTTTTATACTTTAGGGCTTATCGCATATATACTGCTGCAAGAAAAGGGCCGGACAGCATAGTTCACGGTATCGACTTTATACAGGACTACCACACAATAATTCATCAAAGTGTGTGAACTTTATCACAGAGATATCCAACTACACATGGGCAAAAAGACAGCAAGACAGGAAATATGATAAATAAGCCTATTGATGATTTTAACCACTTAATGGATGCAATGAGATACGCTCTTGAGGATATCTCGATGGGTTCTGTATACAGTTTTGATTAAGAGTGAAGATGTGGATTTCATAAAAAGAATAATTTTGGCAATCAGTCAATAATAAAAAGAGTATAGCAGGCATATCGGGAATAAGTATTCTAAAAGAATGAGACGCTGATATGGAGGTCTTCACCTGATAGGGTAAATACAGCTAAAAGGTGACAATGTACTATGAAGGAGTCCAAGACATATTGAGGAGAAAAAGGACGGTGATAGGTGAAGGCGGAGATCTGCAGGAGGTTAGCAATCTGCCAAATAACAGAATCATAGACAACCAGTACGCGAAGCTTGTTAATCAAAAGGCTAATTACCTACTTGGACAGCCGTTTGTAGTAAGTTCAGACAATAAAGACTATCTTGAGTGTTTAAAGCAGGTGTTCAACAAAAAGTTTATGAGAAATATAAAGACAGCAGGAAAATATATGTTAAACACAGGCATAGCATGGGATTATCCACACTATGATGTGCAGTGGACAGCTAAGCTTTAAAGTTTTTCCAGGATATGAAATTTTGCCTTTTTGGGAAGATGACGAAAAGACCAAAGTAAGGTTGGCTGTACGATTATACAAAACGGATGAATACACATACAACGGAACTAAGACTGAAGTGGAAAGAGTTGAGGTATATGCTCCGGATGGTGTGTACAGATTTATATTAAGCGGTGAAGCCATAAGAGGTGATGACATTATCCCATATAGCGCTTATGTAAATACAGAAAATAGAAAACTATAATTGGGGTGGGATACCTTTAGTGCCGATGAAATATCATGACGGTACACCGTTACTAAAGCAGAGTTAAATCCCTCCAAGACGGTATCAATATAATGCTCTCGGACTTTGAAAACAACATGCAGGAAGACGCAAGGAATACTATTCTTGTCATTAAGAATTATGACGGGCAGGATTTAGGAGAATTTAGGCAGAAGCTTGCATTGTACGGAGCTGTTAAGGTCAGAAGCAATGATAGTGAAAAGGTGGAGTTGATACTCTTGAGGTTAAGGTGAATGTGAGACAACTACAAAAGCTATTATTGAGATATTCAAAAAGCTCAATTGAGAATGGGATGGGTTACGACGCTAAAGATGATAGAATGTCTGGCAATCCTAATCAGATGAATATTCAGAGCATGTACAGTGATATTGACTTAGATGCAAACGATATGGAAACAGAACTGCAGGCGGCTTTTTGAGACTTTGCTTTTGGTTCGTGAAGGCACACTTATCCAATATGGGATTAGGTGACTTTGAAGATGAAGAGGCTACTATCACATTTAACAGAGATATCTTGATAAACTGAGCACCGGAGGCGATAGATGGTTGTGTTAGAGTCTGTAGGCATTTTGTCGGATGAGGACTATCATGAGAGCAGCATCCTTGGGTAGATGATGTTCAGAGAACTTGAGCGTATAAAGAGGCAAAAAGAAGAGCAGGTAAAAGAGCAATATGGTGCTTAATGATACCAACAGGGGATGGTGATGATATGTGAAGAACTCGGACTACTGGATAAACAGATTCGGTCAGCTTGAAAGCGTTACAAATAAAAGATGCTATGGAGGCCTACAGGGATGTTGAGGAAGATACCAAAAGAGGCTCAAATAGAGCTTGAGGATAAAATAAATAACTGGTATCAAAGATTTGCAACAGACAATCAAATATCTATGGCAGAGGCGAGAAAGCTATTAACCACAGGAGAGATGAAAGAACTTAAGTGGTCGGTGAAGAGTATATAAAAGCATGGCCAAAGAAAATTCTATCAGCGGTCAGTGGGCAAAAGAACTTGAGAATGCGTCAGCAAGGTTTCACGTATCAAGGCTGGAGGCATTAAAGCTGCAGACACAACAGCATATGAGGCGCTGTACGGCAATCAATTAGATATCGTGAGACAAGCGCAATGAGAAAAAGCATATTCACAGAGAGGTACTATGGGACGACTTTTGAGTTTTCAGAAAGGTTTTGGAGTAGGGTTTGCCGTGAGACAGGCTTGATGAAAATACTACCCTAGTAATATAATCAACGTGGGCAGTTGGCTAATATACTTTTTCTAAGAGGATATGGACTAACAAAGAAAAGTTGATAGGCGAGCTTCACAGTTCTTTAACAAGATATAATTACAGAGCGGACCCGGCTACAGGCTATAAAAGAGATAAAGTCTAAAATGGGAGTATCAAGCAACGCGGCAGGCAGGCTTATAATGACGGAGTCTGCCTATTTTGGTTCTGTGGCTCAAAAGATATGCTTATAATCTTGATGTTGAAAAGTATGAGATTGTGGCTACGATTGGACAGCAAGACATCTGAGATATGCAGAAGCCTTGACGGTAAAGTATTTGATATGAGGACTATCAGGCAGGCGTTACAGTTTCCCGCCATTCCACCCATACTGTAGAACTACTACGGCACCGTATTTTTGATGACTGGGAAGAACTGGGGGTTGAAAGAGACGAGGTTGCAAGGAATGATAAGGGTAAGAACTAGTTTTGTTGACGGCAATATGACTATATAAGGTGGAGGCAAAAGTAAGAAAAGTAATAATCAAAGAACACGGAGAAATAGTTTGGATAAACCTGTTGCTGTTAAATTAGGGCATTACAGTGCAGAAAATGACTATTGAGCAGCACGAGTTTTCCAAAGAGCGAAAATGATTATAATTTAGATGATGCGGTTGTATATGAGTTAGAAGATGGTTGTAAAATTTGTATTTCCTAGGATTATGATAGAAATTTCAAAGCTATGACACCTGATAAGGCAGTTGATTTATGGTACAAGGTACCTGAGTGAGTAAGAAAACAAGCTCACAATAGGAATTTGTCTGATTACTATAATCCTCAAGACTATTATGGCAGAAAATATATAAAGATCTCATTCATGCGACAGGCGGGAAACAATAACATTTTATCGTTATGAACAGCCTCACGATGATTTGTATGTAATTAGAACTTATTGTCATGAAGCTGGGCATTTTATCGATACAAAACAGAGGGTAAATGGATTGGATTACTCTCAAAGTTCTGACTGGACTAAAAGGCTATGAAGAGTGATATATTACATTCAAATAATTTCTCCTACTACTTATGGCGAGAATTCTAATGCAGAAGATTTGCAGAGTCTATTGTAGAGTTTTTGTGGGATCAGATTTATTTTTGAAGAAAATTTTTCCAAACAGAGCAGTACTTTTTAAAAACAATATTAAGATAATAGAGGAAAGGTTATGAGCTCACAAAAGAGTTGAGGTAGAACACCTTCAGGTGGAGACTATTCTGAAATTTATTATTTTGATTCAGAAGGAAATGAAACTGAAGAAGAAAAATGCACTAAGGTGTATATACGTGAATGTAAGTTTGACGGAACATTATTACAGAAACTTACGGTATATGTAATAGAAATAAGGGATAAAAATGTTTAGTATTTTAAACAATGAGAGGCGATAAAAATGACTGTAGAAGATTTAAAGAGGAGCGATTAAAAGGCTGAAAATGTTTGGATATACACCCGATGTAGGGTGCTTTTTATACTGTACAGAAATTGCAAGTCAAAAATCCGCAGACTGGTGTAACTATGATAATATAAGATAGTCTTCAGATGGTGCAAAATTTATGTATCATAGATTGTGTTGCAGCAGAATATATGATAATCAACTATTTCGATTATGCTCGCTGAGAAGTAAGGGAGGGATGCTGAAACAGGTTTGCTAAGATTTGAGCGTCTAAGGTGGGTAGTTATAAAGGTATACCAATTGAAATTTTGCCTATAGTATACAGTAAGCAAAAAGTTATTAAAATAAGTTTAAAAGCACCTTAACAGAGTGCTTTTTATTGCAAATCTTGAGCTTTGCAGACGATAAGAACAAAGAAAAGAAGTGGATTGAACACGTTATGTACGAAAGGAATTCGAGAACATGAAAAGAAGATTTTTATAGCACTGGAATGGATGAGGAGTTAGCAGAGTAAATGCGAAAAGGCAAGCGCTGAAGAGTTAAAGAATTATGTGCCGTATGAAAGATTTGAGGAGCTTGTAGATGAAAGAACGAAAGCTTAAGACTGATATTGCCGATAGGGATAAGCAATTTGAAACCTTACTCAGCAGGTGATGTTGAAAGCAATGAAAAGAGCAGATTGCTTCACTGCAGGCAGAGAATAAGGCAAAGGAAGAAGCTCATGCAGCCGAAATCAAGCAGATGAAATAAATAGTGCGTTAGAATCTGCACTAATCAGTTCTAAGGCGAAGAATTTAACAGCAGATCAAGAGGCACTTGTAAGGATCTTGACAAGGCAGAGCTTCAGGATGACGGCGGTATAAAAAGGCCTCGAGGCAGATAACTGCTCTTAGAAGTCTGACAGCTATTTGTTTGAGGAAGCTACTGCAGCAAAAGCCAAGTTTCAAAGGTTTACACGGGTAGCAAAGAAAGAAATCAGTGCAGGTAAGGTTGATATGTCAAAAATGTCCTATGATGAGTTGGCTAACTATATTGAAAACAATCCGATATGAGAACTAAGAAAGTAGAGGTAAACAGTAATGGCAAAATTTGATGCAAAGAGTTTTAATGACAGAGCATTTGGCGCGTATATGTCCGCAATACCAAATGTAAAGCTTAATAGTTAAGGAGTCTATGGCGGTGGTGTCCGAGTCCGAGGACTTGCCGAGGCTTTTAAGAATCAGTCTCAGACGCGTAGTGTTTATGCTATTCTGCCTTATTTTGGCAGATTGGGAGGTGAAGCGCTAGAACTATGACGGGCAGACAAATCTGATCCTGAAAGAACGTCAACCATGAACAGGGCGTGTTTGCGTATGGAAGAATGACTGGGATGGACGGAGGCCGACCTCAGTTATGATGTGACCGGCGGTAGTTGACTATAGGCCAATGTTGGGGCACAGATTATGGATTATTGGAATGAGGGTGGATCAGGAGGTTCTACTGTCTGTTTTTAAAGGGTGTATTCGGTATGGTGCTACAGGTGCAGAGTCTATAAAGACTGCTAACAGAGGCTTTTTGTAGACAGAACATACTCTGGATATTTCGGCATCCACGGAGAATAAAAAGACTGATGAGAGTATGATAATGGGCGTTACAACTCTTAACAGCGCCATTCAGAAGGCTTGTGGAGATAATAAGCAGAAGTTTAGCCTGGTAGTGCCACTCCAGTGTATCTACGAACTTGGAGAGATCTTAAAGCTTTTTAGCATATCTCAAGTATACAGACAGTGAGGGTGTGGAAGAGATCTGAGTATGGTGACTTGGAACGGAAGACTTGTACCTTGTAGATGATTCTATGCCTGTAGAGGTAAAGAATGTCGGAGCTACAGGAGGAGATGTATCTATTTATACTACATATGTGCTCGGAGAGGGTGCAGATAGGCTTTGAGGATGGCAGGTGCAAGGTTCCTCACGAGAATGGTGAGAGACGCAAGACGAAACGGTGGCGAGGATACTCTATTTCAGAAAGAGAAATGCTGTGAGAGCGTTGCAGGTATCTCATATCTTAAGGCAAATCAGGCTACAAACAGTACCACCAATGCTGAACTTGAGAACGGCTTGAACTGGTCACTTGTTCAGGCGATAATAAGACAATCCCCATAAAGCTATTCCGAGTGAGCAGAATTATCTCAGGGGTAATATGCTTGAAGAAGGATAAAGAGAGATTGCAGTCCATAGGATATGCAGTAAAAAGATAGCGATGATGTGCACTATCAATTTTTGCTGTGCAGAAGGTTGAAAACACTATAAAGAATGATTGCAATATCTCTGCTATCCCTGATGGTCTTATGAATATTGCAAATTGATATGGTCGTTGGTGAGTTTCTTATGTCGAAAAAGACATTTGCTCTAACGACCTTTTAAATTTCAATCTGGATGCTAGCTGTTAAGCAGATACAAGAAGAGGCATATCTAAAATATATCTTTTTGCAGTAGGTGAAGGAAGTAAGACTGATGAGCAAAAGGCTTGATGGATTTATTGACTATCTTTTGATTATGGGCAGAGATGAGATTTATCACCTATAGGAGATTCAGATGGTAGATGCGTGGAAGCAGTGCAAAGAAGCCATAGAGAGCAGATATAGAACCTGTGACATACTGGAAAAAGAAAGGTAAAAAGATGAGGTTACTAAGGCCACTGTATTGAAAGATATGGCGGTCTTGAGTAATCGCCTATATGAGGATTATCATACAGCAGACTCCAACACGCAGCGAGATCGGACTGATACCGTATCGAGACATAGAGACAGACTATTAAGTTATTTATTGCTCCTGAGATTAAGATTGCCCCGGATCTAAGCTTAGGATAACTCAAAACAGAGTAACTACTGACTATATATCTCAAGTGGAGTGCCTGCTCATATGAGACACATCAGGAGGTGTCCTTGGAGCTTGAAAAAGGAGAATAGCTTAATGGCAGGATTGGGAGCAGAGCGGATTTTGAGGGCCTTCGAAACCTTCAGGGAAAAGATACAAAAGCCCACAAAGATATTGATATGAATGCTTTTTGTACTGAATGCAGCAAAGAGATTGCAGGCAAGACTTTTAAGTTTGGTTGTAGAGAACTCCTGTGAGCAAGTATCCTTCAGGGAGTGGAAAAGGATTGGTGGTACCCCTAAGAAGGTCTGGGGTGCGGTAGCAGATATAAACGTTGTTAAAGAAAGGCGATATATATACGGTAACTATTATAAATCCGGTTGAATATGCTTCCTATGTATGAATTCGGCCATAGAACCAGAAACGGCGGATATGTAGAACCACAACTTATGCTCACTATATCTGAAGAAAAGTTATGCAATACCTAAGCTGTTAGAAAGAAAAGTAAAGAAAACTTATGGAGCGCATTAAGTGGCGAAATTAACTTATCTTTGGTATTGGATGCTTATTACAGTTGTGCTTGACAGTGTGTCACCGAATCAAGCATATACATAGATAAGGTTGAGCAAGGAGTTAAACGACAGTGATTTTTAGTAAGGCTTATCAATACCAAACTATTTAAAAGGGAACAGGAGAGCTAAATAGGGTCATATCGTCATTTGATATTATATATCTTCAGAATAGAATAAAAGATTGTATTTGTATGGGTGATAAGCTGTCGAGATCGCTGTCTCGTCATCAAGCTCTGTCAGGAGAATACAATACGAGCCGTAGAAAGTCTTTTGAGTGTAGACAGTATTTTTGCATTTAGGTTTCATACAACTACAGCACAATTAAGTATCAAAATGCTGGTGGCATGGGACAATATATCTTTGAGTACAGAGGTAATTAAGTTGGGAAAAGATTGAGGTTAACTAGACACACTACAAAGAGGAGGCTGGTAAAAGCGTCTTCTGAGAATGCTTGGGACATGGAGATGTGCTTGATTGCAATCCTTGACGATGCATACCAGCTTACCGTAAGTGAAGTTGACGGCCTTGTTGGTGATTTTGAAAAGAGGTGGAATAATGGCATTGAGGTGGTGGTATCTGGACAAGGCAGGATAAAGGTGTGCCCGGAGCTTACAGTGTTTTCAAAGTGCTAAAGGCAGATGCTACTTTCAAAGCAAGAAATCGAGGCATTGGCATGGCACTGCCGATAAGCTCTTGATTTTGAGAGAAACAGGAAAAGGTTTTGCAGAAGTAAGCAGAGAAAGACTTTGCGACAAAGATCAAAGGCTCTTCGGCTACAGGGTGAGATGACGATCGCATGCGACAATCTTAGAGAGGCTTTCTCTTGCACGCGACTAAAAGGTGCTTGTATATAGGCTTGTATCGGCCGATCACAACGGCTTACCAAGTCACACTGGTGCTACAGCTAAGTATGTGAGTAAAGGGTATTGATGTATACAAGATGGTGGTAAGGCGCAAGTGTTTGACAAACCAAGCGCAGCTCTGTGTGAGCACATATCTTGATGATGCTGGTGGATACGGACTGTCGATAACCATGGCGGGAGTTTAAAGATGGTAAAGTATGTGGCACTGAGGGGTTCTTAACTGCATTTATCCGTTGCAGCCGAATGTCGCTTAGCGGAGTGCTGATGGCGGTGATCTTACAGGAGAGTATATACTGAAAAGGCGTGGGGTTTCGAGGCATGTTCATTTAACATTTATGCTAGTCCTGTATATTATGACAGTGCCATAAACAAAGCTGTTTGTGGCTATACTAAGCGACTCAGGGATGAAGTCGGATCAAAGTTCCAAACAGTTGTATATAAAGTCTGATGGTGACTATGAGAGGAGATTATATCTATAAACAATGATGTAGTTAGACGGATAAGAATTCTTTTGGTGTGTGTGGGTATCGGAGGCAGAGGCAGGATGTGCGAGTAATATGAGCCTGACAAATGCTGTACGACGAAATATGGGGTTGTCACCAAGATTATAAAGCGAGTCACAGCCCAGAGACAGCCGTAAACGAGAGTAGGATTCACTCTGCACAATGTAGACTTGTGATGTGAGCTCTGAAGATATCAGTTCATTTGTGTCGTTTAAGGTTCGATAAAGGATTCTATGTTGGAGTGCAAATCAGACTATCAAGTGTGTAGATCAGATAGCAAATGATATAGCTGCATTGTCTTTACGAGATATTTGGAGCGTAGTACCCTAATGACAATGCAGGAAAGAATCAGTCTTTGGGCTGATGTTGCAAGGTACATCAAAGACTTGAAAAGCTTCGTGCTTATAGAAAGCTTTGAGTACTAAGAATCAGTTGAGAGGTGGTTCCAAGGAGATGATAAAGTCTGTCGCCTTTGTACCATAAAGCGGAATGAGATATTATAAATGCTATGACAAAAGCTTTGCTTGAATGTAATCTGCATAGCATAGAAAATACAGATGAACGATTCAATTATGAATGCTTTTGGATGCCTTGTGAGCAGGCACAAGCCAGACGCATATGTAACGCTTACGAGACTTCGGTAAAAAGATAGCAATTTTATGCAGCTATATTCTTTCGAGGCAAAGCATGAAGATAAATCTGGTGGAGGTGCCTATTCTCCGGAAAGACGGGCAAGGAAATAAGCCTCACGGATGGACAGGAGAATGGAAAGGAACAGCACATTTTTAATCGGTCGGGTGCTTAGTTTAGTGTAGCTGGCAGTATCAAAATTCCGGAAGACTTCAAGCTTTGATATACAAGGTTACAAATGAGGACCCGACAGCTGCAGTGGGAAGACAGACGGTGTCATAAAGGATGTCTGAGTAAGGGCGGAGATAACTTACAAAATTTGATGCTGATTCAGAGACACTTGTTAAGGGATATTGAAGGAACGTTTGATGACTGGGAAATACCTGAAAGCTTCTCTTTGCTTAGGGCAACTGCAGTAAAGGAGATGGGGACATGAGTAGAGATTTATAGTGCTTTTATCCTGCAGAATGTAGAGGGTTGAGAATACGCTTCTACCACTGCGACAAACAGAGTGTAGATGAGAACATGCAAACCGATTCCATGGGAGATTTGCTGTGTGCGGCGACGGAGAATGCAAGAATGAGAAAAGGGTGCACATGACAACCAGTTGCGGTAGCTTGAGCAAGAAGGGGCAGTACACGCAGGGTTGACTCTCAGCTATATCTTGCAAGGATTGTGTGTGAGTCTGCAGTATATCCTGAGTTTGCAGGATTGAGGGGTTCTAAGACAGCTATGTGGCGTTATGAGTAGCTGAGGGCTTATATCAACTAATGCTTTACACGGGAGATTTGAGGACTGTGCAGCTTGGCAGTCATGAGAAGCAAACGGCACGGTGGTGAAGAGATTTGGTTGAAGGCAAGCACTGAGTGGCTTGACGGCGATCCTACGAGAGCTAATTGCAACACTGCTGTCTCCATAAATTCCACTGAGACCTACGGAATTTATGAGGATGTCGGAAAGAAGAAATGAGCACAGTGATTGCCATGTGATATCAATGAGCTCAGGGCGATAAGAAACATGCGGATGAGCTGGAAAGCAAAATCAGGAGGTAGGAGGCCGAGATAATGGCTGCAATACAATCACAGCTTGCAACATGACCAGGCGGTATAGCTCAGAGTGTGTTAGGAGGATGAAAGATTCATGCCGCACTTGTGCTGACGGCTTTGAACAGTGCAATCCCACATCAAGCAAAATCAAATTGATACGACTGTATTGAGAGAGACAAAGACTTTAAGTCTTACAGAAGCTTAACGGTGAGCTTACACATCGGTGAAAAGCAAGAAGAGGAGAGTCAGGGGTCGTCAAAGTGAGACAGACGCGATACTGTAGAAATTGAGGAGCTTTTACAAAGCTTGCGGCTGACGCTTGGTGTGCATTTTCGTTAAAATTGCCATGGAATTGGCCGATACATATGTGCTCAGACGCAAGGATAAACCTTATCACAGGCGACCTGGAGAGAAACCGAGGCGACGCTGCGGACGCTATGGCCGCGATCGGCTGATCGCTCCAGAGCGGCGTGTCAATCTACAGCAGATGCAGTATCTAGGATGGGTTTGATGGCCAAAAGACGCATTTCAGTATTGCAGATGAGGAGTGGAGCATAAGACATAATACAGATGAGCTGGTAGCAGCATTTCACAGACTTTTAAAATAAGCGGTTTATCATAAGCGGAACATCGGCGCAGAGATGGAAGCCACTGTGACGCAGCTTACACAGGGCTATGGCTTCCAGGAGTGCTAGAGGGCGATGAGCTAAAGCTCGGTACGTCGAGCTGGCGCCAGACCGTGTTACGAGACTGTAGCAAATCACTTGGGTGGTGCCAGATGAACTGATTGCCAGGATTATGCAGTTAGCACAAGAAGAAGATAACTGCAGGTGGTAGTAAAGCAGCTGTGGCTCATCCGCAGATCGAGATAGACGCAAAAGGTTTAATTCAATGCCTACATATGCTGCAGGTAGCAACAATGATTCAAAGACTATTTTATTGGATGCATTCGAAACCCTGTATTACAGATGGTAGGAACAGGAGCACAGTGGATGTACGGTGAATGGTGGATGATGTAGAACCGATGCTTTGTAGGATTGCGGGGGCATGGCATGTGGACGACCGTTGCTTGGGGCGCTTGGACAACTACTATGTGGTTAGCTGATGCAGCAAATAGAGCTACAGTGCGGGTATTGCTTGCTAGCCCGTTTCTATGGATTGCAGTTGCACTCAGAGTGCTTATCGCTGTGATTTACAGATTCATTCAATCTGTCTGCGGAATGAAGGGTGCATGGACTCTTGCACTGAAATGGCTATGGGAAGTGGGTATTGCATGGTTGAGAGTTGCATTCATAGACTGGTATATACGGAATCATAGATATGGCGGGAAAGCTTTCATTGTGTTGGCAAAAGAGACGAGGTGTTGCTGTGTCCGAACTTTATAGGACAGATGAGGCAGGAATGTGCTTGTGAGGCATTCAGAACATGGCGATTAACAGTGCTATCGTTTGATAAACGGGTTTATCAATGCCTGTGAATAAGATCCCAGGAGTAAGCCTTCAGGCAATATCACTGTACCCTTAGCGAGTGCTGCACAAGCACGTTCAATACGTGAAAAAGACTGTGAAGAGCAGGGACTTGCCGATGCCGAAGTTCAGCGGACGCATCAAGAAGGAGCAAGAGCGTAGGAACTTTGCAGTCAGAGGGCGACTTAAACAGTAAAATGGCAGACCTTAAGGGTAAGTATACAGAGTTTGGAAGCCAGATGCAATTGCAATGAAAAACGGAGACGGTATAGATTCTTTAGGTCCATGATACAGGGAGAAAGTGCAGGCCCTTGCAGTTGGTAAAAAAAGACGGCAGGAACACACAGCTGCAGCAGAACACTTACAGGAACTAAGGAAAATCTGAATATTTGAGATATAGCAGAGCAGGAAGCTATTAACAGGTTCCTACTGCCGAAATAAAGATTGATTACTCAGAATGACTAATCAAATAAATTCAAACTGGGACTTGGATAATGTGTTGGATACTCTGACTGTTAAATTTGTTGAAGCCGGGTACAGATGGAGCAGAGGGGTACATAGCTAATGTATAGATTCTATTTAGCGAATATGCTATTACCTGTCACCTTCAAAATTGATGTAAAACAAGAACATGAATAAGACTGTAACTCTTATAAATGAGGGCGAGGTCAACATTATAAAAACAAAGGTTTAGGAGTTCAGTTTGGGCTCTTGCAACTATTGAATATTCCTTTACAACTATGAACAGGCCGAGAAGAAACAAAAAACTATTTGGATAAATTAAATAGGCTTAAGATAAATAAAATACGTTTCAGTTTATAAAACGACCAAAAGGGTTTAAGACAAATATAAAGGTTACCTTGAAGACCTTAGTATCACAGAGGATACCAAAGGAAGGCGAGAGATATAAGGTAAGTATCACCTTAAAGATATGAGCATTATGGGACTAAGAGGTTGTGTTTGTTCAGCCTACATCCACAGTGGGAGAACAACTAAGCAGGAAGAGAAAAAGAAGAAATAAGGTGGCTGAAAATAAGGTTCGTCTACCGCTCAAAGCCCTGAACTCATAGTAAAAAGGGTGATACTCTTTGAAACTGCTAAGAGATGTACGGAAACGGCTCTTTATGCCTAAAATCGTGAGGTGCGAATCCTAAAGTAAAGAACCCTAATTTGATTATAGACGGATGGGGCTTGTAATACCATGACAGTAAATATAATGATTAGCAATGAAGAGACTATATACCGTCACTCAAAGAAGGAATTCAGTTAGTTTGGGCGTAAAGGCAGTAAGAGGTAATTTCATATTTTAATGATGGAAACATTAAGGCTGAAGAAGGTAATCAGGTAAAACTTACAGTGGACCGCGGAATAGATGTGTTTTTGGATTTCTTTTCAGTAAAAGACTTCAAGTCAGGATAGTAGCTGTTGAGTGTACTGCATATGATCAACTTAGGTACCTAAAGAATAAAGATACTTACTCATTACAATAAATCTATTAAATGGGTGAAGTTATAAACTTGTGCCGAAGACTTCAGAAGCAATATCGAGCTTGAGATACGGATATAAAGATACCGCATAGAGAAGAGCGAGACAAAACACTGTTTGATATTATACAGAATTCAATTGATGAGACTGTGCAAACACAGGTAAACTTTATGTTCTACGATAATGTAGGTGACTGACGGCAAAATATTGAAAGCACGAAGCTTGACCTGCTTGAATATGGTACAGCTGTAGGATATGAGTATAACAGCTCTATTGATATATGCACCCACAATCAGGTAAAGGTTGTATATAAGAACACGAAGGATAAAACGAATGATATCTTCCTGGTAAAGAGCGGTGAGAATATCAATAAATGGGGAGTGTACAACAATAAACGTAGAGACTAAGGAAGCAGGCACCAAGAAAGGCCGAGCTTTACTTAAGTATTATAACAAGGTATATAAGACACTCACAGTAAAAAGATGGAATTTGGTGATGTAAGAGTTAACAGGTTCATCTATGGTTGTTGTGCTTGCCGGTTTGAGGATGTAAGATATCAAACTATGGGTGGCTTCGAGAGGTAACTCGCTACTTTCAAAGGCTGATGAACACTTGATGACGTTAAAGCTGAGAGGACATGTGCACAATGTGTGATTTTGTGGAAGCTGTAAAACAAAGCCGCGCTTGACGAGCCGTGGAATCAAGGACCCTGTGCGGTTTTGCTTTGGTGAGACTGAGGTAAAGTGCTCCGCTTGGGGTGATGGATGGAATCAGAAGCTTACGGTACCTAGAGTGTCGCTCTCATTCTTACAAGGAATGATAGTGAGTAGGTATTCAGTGAAGAGTCGAAGAGGCGGGAGTAGAAAGATGCTCTTGATAACAGCTTAGAAGTTGGAGAACAGGTTATTCTTACTCAGAGTTGACGGCGGTCAAAGTACATAGTGATGGACTGGGCGAGGGTGAGAATATACTACCTGTACCCTGTAGCTACTAAGATATTCTGAGTGCAGAAAAGTAGGCGGGCCAAGTAGTGCTGCATAGATAGATTTGATATGAGGCAGAAACTAACAGGCTTTGTAGTGAAAACAAAAGGGCATTAGAGCAAAGCCATTACTGCTCTCCTGAGATACGGAAAGACCTAGTTTTTAATTTTACTCATGGAATTATAGTATCAGAAGCTTTGCCAGATATTATTGGTGCATCCGGATATGTTGTGAGGTGAAGCGGAAGGAAGCTTATAGAAGAGGCCTCTTTTGTCCGACGATGAGATGCGCAATCTATATGATTTTGAATTTACCTGTGAAGTAGGAGACTCTATGATAATAGCTATTTGAGAGTGATCGGTATATACGAGGATATCGATGCTAGAGACGGAGGTAAAGCTGTGAGTGTTTGAGAGATATACATGACAAACTGGCTTATAACCACAGAGTCCTTACAAGGATTGATGACAACAGCTCTCAGACAAAGAGAGGCTCTGTAATCTTTTTCTGCAGTGCTCCTAGCACTAGTGTCGGAGACTAGCACAAAGTATATCAGGTAGGGTATCTTATGAGACTGTACATTTGCCGATACTGCACCAAAGGGAATTTCTGGTAAGAAGGAGAACTCTTGAAAGGAGCAACTTGCACCGACAAAGCTACATATGCGAAAAGCAGTTGCGCTTTTCACTATGAGATGTCGATATCGGCAAGAGATTTTCAAGTTTAAAGTTTAATTGGGCAGTATCTGAAAAGATAGTACAGAGTAAGTTTTATATTATTTGGCAGACTGCAGGGTAGCCGCCGAATGCTGAAAGAGGAAAATCTAATACCTATTGAATACATAGATCTGGCCTTGAAAACGGCAAGCATAGAAGCATTGAAGTATACGGCAGGGATGAGGAGATACGAAGAGTTTAGAAAAGATACTTTCCTCATCATTTGAAAGTCAAGCATTTGGAGGCAATAAAAGAGATTATTATCAAAAGGTTGCAACTATTGACGGAGTGAGCTGGATGTAAGATATTTAAAGCTACGATTCTAAAGGTCTGAAAGCTCCCGGGTCATGGCTACGCTATCAGTAGCAAATTCGAATATGGTGCACGAGTGAAAACATTGGTATCAAATGTGCAGAGAGTGTAGACGAACAGCGATCAGATGGGCGACGGTTTTAGCTCGATAGGGCCATATATGCCATATAGAGTCTGCAAAGCAAGAGCATAAATATAGATACTGATATAGTGGCGACGCAGGATATAGTTTTAATGCTTTGGCAATCTCAGATAAATAAGGACTATGACGGATATTTGTATGAGCTAATAAGTCATGGGATACGGTAGAAATGAGTTGTTAGAATATCAAATATTGAGGCAGAATACAGCTATAAACGGAATTAAAGATATCTCAGACACTTCGTTGAACGGTAGCCCGTCAAATGCTAATACTGATAAGATACTAGCAGCTGTAAAGAGGCGCATTCAATGGATAGGGAAACTGATTGATTATTTTGCCTGATATCTTATATATAGCCAGAGTTTAGACAGATTATGGGTGCTGAACAACCGAACTTGAGGGCGTTTTGGGATAAAAGGAAATAAGGTTGAGATAAGAGTTTTGTATTAGTGAGGGACGAGGGATGCAGCAAAGCAGATGGGAAAAGATATTGATATCTCACTGAAGATACAGATGAGCTGATGTTAGAAATCTGCAGAATACTTGCAGTGATGCAGGGAAGATTGCTATATACTTATCGAACCTTATACAGCTTGCTGGCAATGGTTAACTCTGAGAGACTTCAAACTGAGTGTGGATGTAGATAAAAGAAGCGTATCTATGGTAGTGGCACTCGCTCTTCCAAAAGGAATTAAAAAGATGGGATAGAAAAACTTGCGGAAAAAGATGGTGCCAGTCAAACATGACGCTTTGAAGTATTGTTGTGGTATACAACTCACAGAATGTGAGATAAAAACTCTATGAGGAATTGAGCAGTATACTATGAGCAAATGACAGAGCTTGATTTAAGGTGGGTGATTTATGAGAAACAGACAATTTAAAAGCTGAAAATGCCGGACAGGACAGACAATTACAATGTCGAGGACTTTAACAGCAATTTTGCAAAAGCTTGATAAAACGATAGCCGGTACAAGGCAAAATACAAGTTGCGGCTTCAGGTTTTGAGTGTCAAGGGCCTACACAGCGTATAGATATAGCAGAGTATTAAGAGTACAGATGTGCCTGAGATAGCTCTCATATACCGGATGGAGTCACGATAGTGCAGAGTTAAGGCTATAGGCTTGGAGCTGTGTAGACAGGATGACACTTATGACGGCTATATGGTGATATAGCTGCTTTGTAAAGAAGCCTGAAACCGATATCTTGACACTGTGAAAGGTGTAATAGCAGAGCGATACTTTTTAAGAGGTGGAGCAGGAGGGGCGTAAGTTCGGATGATGTGACTGGCATCTAAGGTCAAGTGCTGCAGGGATATAGACTGTCACTACTGATAGTGATATGAGGTTGTCGACGGGCACTATACCTGATAGAGTAGGAGATACTTCTGCTAGAATGGATACACAGGATGCAAACCAATAGTAGAGTATCAGTGGATATTCCTGAAGGCTACTATCACGCTAATGGACATCCATGGGTTTGGATGGGATGGAAAAATATAGCTGATATACTTGGAGTGATAAAAAGTAAGATAGTAAGTTCTGCAACACTCTGCAGGTGTTACTGGTGCGTAATAGATAAAGGGAAATAAAACACCCTGAAAACAATACAAGTATGAAAATGTTTTACTATGAACCTTTTAGTGGTGTATGTGGTAAGGTTCGAGCCTGCATACTATATGCTTGCGCCACGAAACCTGTAGTAAAAGTGCCTGTTTCACGCCTGTGGAGTCGAGCTGTAAAACTCGTCATCGAGAAGACATTGAATGACATGACAACATCTGCAATGAGCGAGGAACTGTACGAGTCATGGAGTACCAAAGTAAATGATTATGGTATCAATGCCTCTAAAGGATGATTGATACAAGGAGAGGAAATTTTGGGCAACATTGGGGCATAAATGCGTATTACTGCAGAGAGAGAAGACAGCCGTACATGTTGATGTGCCAGCAACTGAATTTGGAACAGCTGGAGCCCGTTCTGTGCTTCAGTAGCAAACAACATCTTCACAACATAGTATTCATTCAAAGGTACAATTCCAAGATGGATTGCTAATCATGAGTGATATAATCATTGCAAATTCTAGTCATTCTGGGCAGGGTTGCCCACGATTCTGCCTGGGGTAGGAAGAGGAATTGTTGTCAGTATAAAAATGGGTCGTTTAACAAGGAGCAAATTATGTGTTTTACCTGCCTCATGTAGTTTCTGAAAATGATTCGTGAATGTCAGCGTATGTTCAATTGTGCCTGGGAGGACTTTCGTCAGGAATCAGGTAGACCGGTTTTTGGCGGTGCCACTCAATGCCATTGTATGTGGGGGAGTGGCGAATAGGACTCAGAGGAGCTGGAATATATCGTGACAGGACAGTCACTGCCAAACAACTACTCAAGGTATGCGGGCGGGAACAACTATAAATGTTTCAGCAGGAAGCAATTTTTCATCTTTGGGCATGGACAACAATATGTTGGATTTCGTTCTTGACAGAGCAATGTGTCACATTCTGCATTGGCTAAAAGATTAACGTATAAACCTAGATGCTATGAATGCATACAGGTGGCCTTCTAATCGTTTTGTAGCTGGAGTTGTAGTATATGTACACTTATACGATGTACGCAAACTGAAAGCGCGATCTGCTGGTGGATTCAGGCATAAAATGCATAGTTCAGTCTGAAATGATGGGTAGTACATATAATGGAGATACATATGAGATGGTTATTGATACATCTAGCATAAACTCTTGGATGCGTTTGGCTACACTGTGTGCGGAGTGCATATAGTGATGATAACATGTCAAGTGCGATAGGCGGCGTAACATTTTACAAAGATAAAATTGATAAAGTGGTAAGGAAGAGTGACAAAATGAGTAAACAAATTGATATTGAGACAAGCGGACGATAGAGTGCAGCACGCACTACGGTGACTACATTGTCACTGTGATCAGACACAGCTTGTGGCCGACGAACGCAAGGACAGGCTGACGGATGCCAAATACTGTGATCATGACAGTAGCAAAGTGATGGCAGCAGGGATGACTGTAACAGGCAGCATCACTGCAGGGGTAATCACTATAAATTTTGTCAAAAGATGAGACAGTGTAATTTCTCAGATACAGGCATCTACTGATGTTCAGGAGCTATGGATAAAGTGGAGCAGGTTAAGGAGGGCCACACTGACTGGTCGTATAGATGCACACTGCTAAATATGGTAGCAGAGCTTATGGGTGGCGAGGAAGGAGAGAGGCAATGTGAGCAGTAAAAGAGAAGGATTAAAGGTGTATGTGAGATTTTTGCTTCGAAGGATTAAAGTACGCAGCCTGCTGATGAGCAGTTGATGAGAGGTGCCGCTAGTATAAAGAGGCGCGGTAGAAGAGTTCATGAAGACTGATGGTGGCTGATGATGTAGCTGTAACAATCTTTAAAAGCCTATGCCTATAGTTCCTATTGACAAAGCCTGATTATATGTGTTATATATATAGTCATCATAGAGGTAAGAAATGATGAAGTGCTCATCATCAGGGAAGTGATAAAATGCTAAAGAAGATGGTTGGTATGAATTACCTAAAACCGGAACTAGTCCTTGCAGTTCAAACATCCAACTAGGGCTGAACAACTGTTAAGCATCCGAGACAAGGATATACCTAAAACTCTTAGAAGCATTGAAAAGACGGTCAGGGGTTAAAGGTTTCCAATAACCCTGACGCTCCCTCTTGATGATTTACATATTTTTATATGGAGAGCTATATGAAGAAAGTTGATGAGATATTGTATCCTGCTATATTTACATATGAGGACGGAAGGAGATATACTTGACATTTCGTGACAGATTGTGCTACTAAGTGGCGAGGGACGAAAAAGACGCGCTTTTATCCGCGAGAGATTTGCTGGGATGTGCTGTAGCGGTCTTGAAGAGACGGAGAACCGATACCACCTACCCAAGTAGATTGGCGCGATAATGGAATTGAAGGATAATGAAAGAGAGCTGCTGTTGGTGGATGTGTATACTACGACAGTAACCAAATGCCAAATGTGAGATAAATCTGCCAAACAGAGCGTGACATTGCGGCATGGTTAAAGTGCGGCAGCATAGGAAAGGAATATAAACTTTCACCGATGTGGACAGGACTATGGGCAACCAGATTTCACAAAGTATTTAAAGCTCGATCGTACTTTGTTACAAGAGAAAGGGCATTTGTAAATGCATTTTGATATTTCATCCTGTTTTGATGTAGCAGGAGAGGATACATTGTTTCAAGCTAGTGATAATAATGGATTGTGATGGATGTCGTGGTCTGGTCTAATGTAATGAGAGAAAGTCAGTATTTACAAGGCAAAAAGGTACTAAAGTATTGACTTTTAATCAAATTGTCCAGGTTCGAGTCCCGGGTCTCTCATCAGTGAAAGGCTCAAGCTTTGTCATGCAGTTCCGGCCAGAGAGGAACAGATGGATTTAGAAAGTATTTGTTTCCAAATATGAGGTTGAGACCAACTACGGTGAATCATAGTCAGTATGTTGACATGTTTTGTACAGCAGAAGAAGAAAATGAAAACCATATTTGACAGCATTAGATAATTCAAACAAAACTTGCGAAGAATAAGTTAGATAGATGAAATAAAATCAATAGAGGAAATATAATATTTATAGCAATAAGACCTCATCAGTTGTCAGATTTTAATCCGTTTTTGATTTATTACCCCTAAGGAGGAGAAAGTATAAATGAGAGAAGATCCAAAGTGGTATAGAGAGGAAGAAAACATGTGTATTCAGAATACATAAACTTACCTTGGGAATTGCTTCGGACTGGAGACTTTATTAAGAAACATGATGCTAGCTTGATTTATGCAGTATACGGATGAAAAGCGATAGGAGATATGCAGAATTGGCAGCTAGAGGCATATATGAAGATTGAAATTTAATCACATAAAGCTGATGAATACAACTTTTAAATAGATTATCCGGCATCATGCTAAAATTTGGAGTTAGGTGTGAGCTAATTGACAAATTCTCAGAATATGTGACAATATGAACGGAAGGTAATCGTATGGGAGGTGTATACAGTACTACGGGAAAGGCCAGTGCAACTCCGACTTACTTTCCTGTAAAAATGGAAGTTTAGAGACACTTGATATGGGTGCTCTTTTTGTATATGAAGTTTTAATTATTTAGAATCATGTACAATCAATATGGTAAAAACTTGTATAGCACTTATTACTGTAGTAATATATTTTTATTAAATATAATCAAAAAGCAAAGAACGGAAGCTGAAGGTTAAGGAAGCATTGTTTGAAGTCTATGAATAGATGATAAATGGATGTAAATGTCAGAATGAATTTAAGTTGATGATAAATTTGAGGTATATGTCCGTCAAAGCGAGAAATTGATTGAAGGAGTTGTATTATGAGTTTAGAAGAAGAATTTA
>BNJU01004835.1_pt1 | contig 44506 bp, 51 predicted proteins | sample 8539281 | NCBI WGS metagenome assembly BNJU01 (sample SAMD00202456, study PRJDB9452) | human saliva metagenome | isolation source: human saliva | place: Japan
GATATGTTTAGTAAAACTTAACTTTGTTCTCGAAATGAGCTTGGTGAAAAGCCAAAATATTTTTTAAAAGCCTTTGAAAAGTAAAGGGGGTCTGAGAAACCGACAGAATAGGCGATAAATTGGACAGGCTCGCGGGTGCTTTTGAGGAGTTGTGTAGCTCGATGCATTCGGACATATTCCAGATATTCTTTAGGTGAGCTTTGGTGCTCCTCCTTGAAAATGGTTGTTAGATAGCTGCGATGAACGGACAACTTAATTGCCATATCTTGAATGCTGAGGTTAGGATTGGGATATTGAGTGTCAATTATCTGCTTGCAGGCTAGATAGAGTTGCTGGCTTGCAGATAGGGTATTTGCTTGGGGCTTGTAGGCAACGCTGCCCAAGTGAAAGATGAGTTCATAAAGTTGACCCATAATGTGGAGTTGAGCTAGTTGGTTAGATTTGGTCTGCTCGGCGAAGTAAACCAAGTTCTCAACAATTTTCCCAATCCTATCTGTTTTACGTTCCTGGTTAGCAAGTAGGTAGCAGTCTTCGGCAATCTGAGAGTGATTGAAGTAATCATAAACCCCTACCGCCAGTCATTCCCAGCCAGTAGTAAGACCAAGGTTCTTCTTTGTCAGCCTGATAAAAGGTAAGTTCATTTGGCTTGAGCAGAAAGAGATCTCCAGCTTTTTAAATCTACAATTTTTTTCCTTTGTAATGAAATTGACCTTTCCCTTTGGTAATGTAGTGAAGAACGTAGGTATCTCTAATAGCTGGTCCAAAAAGAGTAGCTAGGTGTGCACTCTTCGTAACCGTAGAAGCTAAGTGAGAGATCAATTGTTCCTGTTTGGTATTCTGAAAAAAACAAGCATATTTTTGCCTCCTACCTAACATTTTACCATATTTCCCTAACATAATTCTATTTTCGGGAAGCGATTTCATAAGGTAAAATATTAGTAAATATGGAGGTTCAGAAATGGCTATCAAAATAGACAAACATCTATTCTACATCAATACAAAAAATTCCAGTCTTATCATTGAGGAAAGGGATGGCTACCTTTTGCTTAAACACTTAGGCAGAAAAATCGAATCCTATCATTTTTCCAATACAGTATTTGAGCGAGATCATGCTTTTTTTCTGGTAATCCGAGATCGAATGAGAGAAGTTTTTAGCTTAGATACCCAGCGGCAGGGTTTTGGGTCAGCATGGTTTAGGAGACTTTCGGCAACCTTCTCTGCAAGTCCAACATGCTAATAATGAAGTAACAGATTTTAGGTTTATTGAGAGTCAGCTGATTAAGGGTGGTTTGGAAGTTCCAGGACTACCTAGTCTCACAGTACAGAAGATGCAGAAACACTGGCCTTTATTTTAGAGGATGCAGTAGCTCACTTACGCCTCACTCTCTATTACACAGCTTTTGAAGATAGTAATACTATTGCAACCTTTACTAAGCTGGAAAATATAGGTAGAGAGACAGCAATCATACATAAGAACTTGAGCTTAATGGCAGATTTGCCAGCAGGGACTTATGATGTAATTAGTTTACAGGGAGCTTATGCTAGGGAGAAAACAGTTCGTCGTCACAAGTTAGAACAGGGAATTTTCAAAATAGCTTCCAACCGAGGAGCTTCTGGTCACGCGCAGACTCCAAGCCTTATCCTTTGTGATAGTGAAGCGACGGAAGAGGCTGGTCAAGTTTGGGCAATTCAGCTCCTTTATAGCGGAAACTTTGAAGCTTGGATTCAGCAAAATCAGTTGAATGAAGTTCGGCTAGGTATTGGTATCAATGAAGATAACTTTGCTTGGAAACTGGAAGCGGGGCAGACTTTCTATAGTCCTGTTGCTCTGTTGAATTATTCGGCTCAGGGTTTGACTGGTCTTAGTCATGAGAGCCAAGCTTTTGTTCAAGAGCATATCATTCCTAAAGCTTTTGCGAAGCGAGAGCGGCCAATTTTAATCAATAACTGGGAAGCAACTTACTTTGATTTCAAAAAAGAGAAGTTGCTAGAGTTAGCGGATGAGGCGCAGAAAGTTGGTATTGAGCTCTTTGTTCTCGATGATGGCTGGTTTGGCAACCGTTTTGATGACAATAGGGCTCTGGGCGACTGGTTTGTCAATGAAGATAAGCTAGGCGGCAGTTTGACGGAGCTCATAGCAGAAGTTCATAACAGAGGATTGCAATTTGGTTTATGGGTTGAGCCAGAAATGATTTCCGTAGACAGTCAGCTGTATCGGACACATCCAGACTGGGCTATTCAAGTACCTGATCGGGATCATACCTACTCTCGCAATCAACTCGTATTGGATTATGCTAATCCAGATGTGGTAGCCTATATCAAAGAAACACTGGATCAGCTGTTAAATCAGCACGATATTGACTACATAAAATGGGATATGAATCGTAATATTACCAATCTTGGGAATGGCACTAACTATCTGGCGACCAAAATGCAGTCGCATAAGTATATCTTGGGGCTTTATGAAATTGTAAAATATTTGACAGAGAAATATGAGAATATTTTATTTGAGTCCTGCTCAGGTGGTGGTGGACGAAATGATCTTGGTATGATGCGGTATTTCCCTCAAGTCTGGGCTAGCGACAATACCGATGCCATAGCTCGTTTGCCAATCCAATATGGGTCTTCTTATCTTTATCCGACTATTTCAATGGGTGCCCATGTGTCGGCAGTGCCTAATCATCAGATGGGACGGATTACTCCACTAGCAACACGTGGTCATGTGGCTATGATGGGAAATCTGGGGTATGAGCTTGATTTGACTAGTCTATCAGATGAAGAGAAAGCTGCGATTGCTGACCAGGTGAAGTTGTATAAAGAATTACGGCCAGTGGTCCAGCTAGGGCGTCAGTATAGGCTAATCAATCCAGATGTTGGCTCCAATGAAGCAGCAGTTCAATTTAACTATGAAGATCAAACGATTGTAACCTATGTCCGAGTCTTATCAGTTGTGGAAACGATGGAAACAACCTTGAAACTAAAAGACTTAGAGGAAGAAGGGCTTTATGAGCTGCAGGGAAATGGCGCAGTTTACTCAGGTGCAGAACTCATGTATGCTGGTATCACTATGAATCTTCCGCAAGGAGATTATCTTAGCAGACAGTTGTATTTTATTAAAAAATAAGGAGGCTAGACCATGAAATGGTATAAAAAGATGAGCTTAGCTGCTATTACAGGACTGTCCCTTTTGGGGCTGTCAGCTTGCAGCAGCCAAGGGGAGTCAACAGATGGTAAGGTAACGATTGAGTATTTCAATCAGAAGGGCGAAATGGTTGATACCCTTCGTGAGATTGCAAAAGACTTTGAAAAAGAAAATCCGAATGTGCATGTGAAAGTGGTGAATGTCCCTAACGCTGGGGAAGTACTCAAAACGCGCGTTCTGGCTGGAGATGTTCCTGATGTTGTCAATATCTATCCCCAGTCTATTGAATTGCAAGAATGGGCTAAGGCTGGGTACTTTGAAGATTTATCTAATAAAGATTATCTCAAGCGAGTTAAGAATCATTACGCAGATAAATATGCGATTGACGGGAAAATTTACAATATTCCTTATACTGCTAATGCTTATGGTATCTATTACAACAAAGATAAATTTAAAGAACTGGGATTGAAAGTTCCAGAGACTTGGGAGGAATTTGAGGAATTAGTTGATACGATTATAGCAAAAGGGGAAACACCTTTTGCCATTGCAGGAGCAGATACTTGGACCTTGAATGGTTATCATCAGTTAGCTCTTGCCACTTCTACAGGAGGTGGTAAGGAAGCGAATGAATACCTACGTTTTTCCAAGCCAAATGCCATCAAGTCTTCAGATTCAGTGCTTAAAGATGATTTCAGGCTGTTAGATTTATTCCGCAAAAAAGGAGCCATGCAAACCAACTGGCAGGGAGCAGGCTATACTGATGTTGTCGGTGCCTTTGCTAGAGGCGATGCCCTGATGACTCCAAATGGTTCTTGGGCTATCACAGCAATCAATGCGCAAGATCCTAAGTTTAATGTTGGAACTTTCCCTTTCCCTGGAAAGCAAAAAGGACAAAGCTTGACCATTGGAGCAGGAGACCTAGCTTGGTCTATCTCGTCAAGTAGTAAGCACAAGAAAGAAGCTAATGCTTTTGTTGAATATATGTCACGTCCAGAAGTTATGCAGAAATATTATGATGTGGACGGCTCACCAACAGCTATTGAAGGTGTCAAGGAAGCAGGTTCAGATGCACCGCTAGCCGGTCTTGCTGAACTAGCATTTACAGACCGACACCTCGTTTGGCTAGCCCAAGACTGGACCAGTGAAAGTGATTTTTATACCTTGACTGGGAACTATATTACAACTGGAAACAAAGAGGATATGGCGAAAGCACTAAATGCCTTCTTCAATCCGATGAAAGCAGACGTAGAGTAGGAGTAGATCCACTATGAAAAAATTGATTGAGAAATATTGGGGTTGGCTCTTTGTCCTTGTTCCCCTTGTACTACAGGCTGTATTCTTCTATGTGCCCATGTTTCAGGGTGCCTTCTACAGCCTGACAAACTGGACTGGTTTGACCTATAATTATAAGTTTGTCGGACTCAATAACTTTATGCTCCTCATGAGCGATCCTAAGTTTATGAACGCAATAGGCTTTACATTTATCATTACTATCTGTATGGTGGTTGGTGAGATTATGCTGGGAATTTGGATAGCACGAGCTCTCAACTCGAAGATAAAGGGGAAAACTTTCTTCCGAGCTTGGTTTTTCTTCCCCGCTGTCCTATCTGGATTGACTGTGGCTCTTATCTTTAAGCAACTTTTTAACTATGGGTTGCCAGCTATAGGGAATGCCTTAGGAATTGAATTTCTTAAAACCAGCCTTCTAGGAACGAATGGCGGTGCAATCTTTGCAGCAATATTCGTCTTGCTTTGGCAAGGGGTAGCCATGCCTATTATCATCTTCTTAGCTGGCCTTCAGTCTATCCCTGACTGAGATTACAGAAGCAGCTCGAATTGATGGAGCTAGCAGAAAACAAATTTTTTGGAAGGTGGAACTTCCTTATCTCCTACCAAGCGTTTCCATGGTCTTTATCTTGGCTCTAAAAGGTGGTTTGACAGCATTTGACCAGGTCTTTGCCATGACAGGCGGCGGTCCGAATAATGCGACCACCTCTCTAGGACTTCTGGTATACAACTATGCTTTTAAGAGCAATCAATTTGGTTATGCCAATGCCATTGCTGTTATCTTGTTTCTCTTGATTGCGGTTATTTCTATTATCCAGTTGAGAGTATCTAAGAAATTTGAAATCTAAGAGGAGAAGCCCGATGAAAAATGCAGAAAGAAAAGCTAATTTTAGTAAATATATCTTGCTAACACTGGGATCTATTATCATTTTAATTCCACTCTTAGCAACGATATTCAGTTCCTTTAAGTCTACCAAAGACATCGTTAATAATTTTTTCGGATTTCCGACTCAACCGACTTTGGAAAATTTCCAACGCCTTTTGGCTGATGGTATCGGAGGCTACTATTGGAATTCAATTGTAATCACGGTTCTATCTTTGGCTGTTGTCATGATTTTTATTCCCATGGCTGCTTACTCTATCGCTCGTAATATGTCTAAGAGAAAAGCTTTTGGTATTATGTATACGCTTTTGATTTTAGGGATTTTCGTTCCTTTTCAAGTTATCATGATTCCTATTACAGTTATGATGAGTAAGCTAAGACTAGCCAACACTTGGGGATTAATTATCCTCTATCTGGCTTACGCTGTTCCACAGACTCTCTTTCTCTATGTAGGCTACATTAAGATTTCCATTCCAGACAGTCTGGATGAGGCAGCAGAAATTGACGGTGCTGGAAAGTTTACAACCTATTTCAAGATTATCTTTCCTATGATGAAACCCATGCATGCGACAACCATGATTATCAATGCCCTCTGGTTCTGGAATGATTTCATGCTTCCTCTCTTTGGTACTCAATAAAGACTCCAAGATGTGGACTCTGCCACTCTTCCAATATAACTACACAGGTCAATACTTTAATGATTATGGACCGAGCTTTGCTTCTTATGTTGTTGGGATTATTACCATTACTATCGTCTATCTCATCTTCCAGCGCAATATTATTGCTGGAATGAGCAACGGGGCAGTGAAGTAAGCTCAAGATACAAAGACTGTAAAAAGCTCACAGTGCATACAAAGGCAACCACATCCGTAAACTACTGAATTAGTAACGGCTGTGGAAAAATAGGGAATCTTAAAAAGAAGCTTCAGCTTCTTGGAAGATTCATCTTTTTCGCACAGAGCTTAGGGCGTTTTCCATTCAGCGCATGGGAAAGAGTATATAAGACAAGATTTTAGAGGAGAAGACTATGGCTATTCAAAATAAGACCATGCTGATTACTTACTCAGACAGCTTGGGGGAGAATTTAAAAGATTTATATGACAATTTAGAAAAGCATTTTGGGGATGCGGTTGGAGGAGTGCATTTGCTTCCTTTCTTCCCATCAACTGGTGACCGGGGATTCGCCCCAGTAGACTATGAAGAGGTTGATTCAGCCTTTGGTGACTGGGAGGATGTAGAAAAGCTGGGCGAGAAATATTATCTCATGTTTGACTTTATGATCAACCACATCTCACGCCAGTCTAAGTATTATATGGATTTTCAGGAAAAGAAGGATCAGAGTGAGTATCGTGACCTCTTTCTCAGCTGGGATAAGTTTTGGCCAGAAAATCGTCCGACGCAAGCTGATGTTGATTTGATTTATAAGCGTAAGGATCGGGCACCTAAGCAGGAAATCGTCTTTGCAGATGGAAGCACTGAGTATTTGTGGAACACCTTTGGTGAAGAGCAGATTGATCTAGATGTTCGCAGTCAGGTAACTAATGATTTCATCAAGAAAACATTGCGTCAACTGTCAGAGCATGGCTGTGATCTGATTCGTTTAGATGCATTTGCCTATGCGGTCAAAAAAAGTTAGATACCAATGATTTCTTTTGTTGAGCCAGAAATCTGGGATCTCTTAGAAAAAGTCCAGCAGCAAGCGGCTGAGTTTGGGACGGATATTTTACCAGAAATTCATGAGCATTATTCTATCCAGTTCAAGATTGCAGAGCATGGCTACTTTGTCTATGATTTTGCGCTGCCGATGGTAACTCTTTATTCTCTATACAGTGGTAAAGCTGAGCGTCTAGTCAAGTGGCTTGAAATGAGTCCCTATGAAGCAATTCACAACACTGGATACTCACGATGGTATTGGGGTTGTTGATGTTAAGGATATTCTGTCTGATGAAGAAATTGACTTTGCGACCAATGAACTATATAAGGTCGGGGCTAATGTCAAGCGTAAGTATTCCTCAGCTGAGTACAATAATCTGGACATTTACCAGATTAACTCGACTTACTACTCAGCCTTGGGCGATGACGACAAGAAGTACTTCATTAGCCGTCTGATTCAGGCTTTTTGCTCCAGGGATTCCACAGGTCTCATTATGTTGGTTTCTTAGCTGGGAAAAAAATGACCTTGAACTGCTAGAAAACACTAAGGAAGGCCGCAATATCAACCGTCATTATTACAGTAATGAGGAGATTGCTGAAGAAGTCAAGCGTCCAGTTGTGCAAGCCTTGCTCAAGCTTTTCAATTACCGCAACCAGTCTGCTGCCTTTGACCTAGATGGCACTATTGAAGTGAATCTATTGGATGAAAATAGCCTCCGGATTGTCCGTAGCAATGCAAATAAGTCAGTCACTGCTCAAGTAGTTATAAACCCTCAAAGAATTGACATATAGCGCTAGTGAAAATGGCCAAGCTATCACTTTTGAATAGAGATAAGAAAAGAGAAGAAGAATGGTAGAATTAAATCTGAAAAATATCTATAAAAAATATCCCAACAGCGACCACTATTCAGTGGAAGACTTCAATCTAGATATCAAGGACAAGGAATTTATCGTCTTTGTTGGTCCGTCTGGTTGCGGAAAATCAACTACGCTGCGTATGATTGCAGGTTTGGAGGATATTACAGAAGGAACTGCCTCTATTGACGGTACAGTGGTCAATGATGTGGCACCAAAAGACCGTGACATCGCCATGGTCTTCCAGAACTATGCCCTTTATCCGCACATGACTGTCTACGACAATATGGCCTTTGGTCTCAAGCTGCGCAAGTACAGCAAGGAAGATATTGACAAAACGAGTTAATGAAGCAGCAGAAATCCTAGGCTTGAAGGAATTCTTGCAACGTAAGCCAGCCGACTTGTCTGGTGGTCAGCGTCAGCGGGTAGCTATGGGACGTGCAATCGTTCGGGATGCAAAGGTTTTCCTTATGGATGAGCCTTTGTCAAACTTGGATGCTAAGCTGCGTGTTTCTATGCGGGCGGAGATTGCCAAGATTCACCGCCGTATCGGGGCAACAACTATTTATGTTACCCACGACCAAACTGAAGCTATGACCTTGGCGGATCGTATCGTTATCATGTCAGCGACCAAGAATCCTGCTGGAACTGGAACAATTGGTCGAGTGGAGCAGATTGGTACGCCTCAGGAAGTCTATAAACATCCGGCAAATAAGTTTGTGGCCGGCTTCATTGGCAGCCCAGCTATGAACTTCTTTGAAGTGACACTGGAAGATGGCCGTCTTGTCGGATCAAACAGAGACTTCAGTCTCCAAGTCCCAGAGGGCAATCTTAAGAGGTTGCGGGAGAAGGGCTATGAAGGCAATAAGTTGATTTTTGGTATTCGTCCTGAAGATATCAACATGGAACCAGCCTTTCTGGAAACCTTCCCTGAGTCGGTTCTAACTGCAAAGATTTCTGTTTCTGAGTTGCTTGGAGCGGAGTCTCACCCTATACTGTGCGGTTGGTGGCAGTGAGTTTGTTGCCAAAGTTGATGCACGTGATCATATGAATACGGGAAGCAGTATTAAACTTGGCTTCGACCTAAACAAGGCGCATTACTTTGATGCTGAGACGGAAGACAATATTTTCTAATCTATTGCTCCTTATAAAATAATCCAGACAGATTACTGTTTGGATTTTTTTACAAAAATCTATCTATAAAATTAGTAAAATTTTACTAAATTTATTGAATTTTTACTCGGAAACAGTTATAATAAAACCAAGAAAACGATTACAATATCGATTATTCATTTTAAAGGAGTTTAGCTTATGTCAAACCTAATTTCAGCGGAGCAAGTCCGCGCAGATTTTGCCAAGATTTTTGGAGTAGAAGCGGATCACACTTTCTTTTCACCTGGTCGGATCAATCTGATTGGTGAGCATACGGACTATAACGGCGGCCATGTTTTTCCTGCTGCGATTTCTCTAGGAACTTATGGAGCGGCTCGCAAGCGGGACGACCAGCTCTTGCGATTCTTCTCAGGGAATTTTGAAGAAAAAGGGATTGTTGAAGTGCCGCTGGAAAACCTGCACTTTGAGCCTGAGCATAACTGGACCAACTATCCGAAAGGAGTTCTGCATTTTCTGCAGAAGGCAGGTTATACGATTGACCGAGGCATGGATGTCTATGTTTATGGAAATATTCCAAATGGTTCTGGCTTGTCTTCTTCTGCATCACTAGAGCTTTTGACGGGTGTCATTGCTGAGAAACTCTTTGACTTGCAGTTGGAACGTCTGGACCTAGTGAAAATCGGTAAATTAACTGAAAATGAGTTTATCGGGGTTAATTCTGGCATCATGGACCAGTTTGCTATCGGAATGGGAGCTGACCAGCGGGCTATTTACCTAGACACCAATACTCTCGAGTATGATTTGGTACCGCTTGATCTCCAGGACAATGTTGTAGTGATTATGAATACCAACAAGCGACGTGAGTTGGCTGACTCTAAGTACAATGAGCGCCGTGCTGAGTGTGAAAAAGCTGTTGAAGAACTGAACCGTAAGCTATCTATCGCAACCTTGGGCGAGTTGGATGAGTGGTCCTTTGACGAGTATAGCTATCTGATAGAGGACGAAAATCGCCTCAAACGGGCTCGCCATGCTGTTTTAGAAAATCAACGCACTTTGCAAGCGCGGGCAGCTTTGCAGGCAGGCGATCTTGACAAGTTTGGCCGTCTCATGAATGCTTCCCACGTTTCTTTGGAACATGACTATGAAGTGACTGGTCTAGAGCTGGATACCTTGGTTCACACAGCCTGGGAGCAAGAAGGTGTTCTAGGGGCTCGTATGACTGGAGCAGGCTTCGGTGGCTGCGCCATTGCTTTAGTTGCTAAGGATGCGGTGGAATCTTTCAAAGAAAATGTCGGCCGCAAGTATCAAGAAGTCGTCGGCTATGCCCCTAGCTTTTACATTGCAGAAGTAGCTGGCGGAAGCCGAGTACTGGACTAAATCACAGAAAAGAAACTTGGGTCTGGGACAAAAGTCCTAGCCTCTCAATTGTCTTTGGATTGTCGAGCAAGACGCAGTGGTTGAGTGGGCTCTATTACGCTGATTTCATCAGCTTTTACAGCCCTAATCAACTGTGCGGAGGTGGGACGACGAAATCGAATTCTAACGAATTACCGATTTCTGTCCCACTCTCTTTACTAGCAAGAGAAAGGAAGAACTATGTCCAAGAAGTTACTGGATGCTTTTGTGTCAGCAGTGATTGACAATAGCACTTTTGAAGAAATGGACACCATCTATCTGAGCAATCGTGTCATGGCTTTAGTCGGAGAGGCAGTGGCAGAGCAGGAAACAGAGGCTGAGCAGCTAATTGACCTTAAGGATTACTTGGTAGCCGTAGCTGTGAAGAATGGGAAGATTGGTGATACTCTGGCTGAGCAGGATATACTGGGAGCTGAGCTCATGGACTTGATTACACCAGCTCCTAGCCAGCTCAATCGGGACTTCTGGACGACTTATACCTCAAGTCCTCAGCAAGCTGTGGCTGATTTTTACCAGCTTAGTCAAAAGAATGACTACATCAAGGTCAAAGCTATTGCTAAAAACATTGCTTTCAAAGCACCGACCGCTTATGGAGATTTGGAAATCACCATCAATCTCTCTAAGCCAGAAAAGGATCCCAAGGAAATTGCGGCAGCTAAAAAGGCCAAGAATAGTAATTATCCAGCCTGCCAGCTCTGTATGGAAAATGAAGGATATCAAGGCCGCTTGGACCACCCAGCCCGAGCCAACCATCGGATTGTCCGATTTTGATTTGGCTGGACAGGAGTGGGGCTTCCAGTATTCGCCCCTATGCCTACTTTAATGAGCATTGTATCTTTCTGCACAGCTCAGCACCTTCCTATGTCCATCAGCCGGCTGACCTTTGAGCGCCTGCTGACATCGTCGAGACCTTTTCCAGGCTATTTTGCAGGCTCCAACGCCGACCTGCCTATTGTCGGCGGCTCTATCCTGACCCACGACCACTATCAGGGTGGACGTCATACTTTTCCCTATGGAAATAGCAGAGCTGGATTGCAGCTTTACTTTTAGCGGATTTGAAGAGGTAGAGGCGGGTATTGTCAAGTGGCCCATGTCCGTCATTCGGCTGAGGTCTGAGAAGAAGGAACAGTTAATCGAGTTGGCTGACAAGATCTTGCAAGCTTTGGCGGACTTATTCTGACCCAAGTGTGCAGATTTTTGGCTGAGTCTGAGGGTGAGCCTCACCATACCATCACGCCGATTGCCCGCAGGAAAAAATGGATCTTTTGAGCTGGACTTGGTCTTGCGGGACAATCAAACTTCCTCAGAACATCCAGACGGCATTTACCACCCTCATAAGGATGTGCAGCATATTAAGAAAGAAAATATCGGCCTGATTGAGGTTATGGGACTGGCTATTCTGCCGCCTCGGCTCAAGGAAGAACTCAAGCAGGTGGAACTTTTCTTGCTGGGAGAAGACTGTCAGGTTGCAGCCTATCATCAGGATGGGCCAATCAGCTCAAAGACCAGAATCCAGATGTTACCGCTGAGACAGTGGAAGGAGTAGTTCAGGCATCGGTTGGACAAATTTTCAGCCGAGTACTGGAAGATGCGGGTGTTTACAAGCGGACAGAGGAGGGGCAGGAGGCTTTCATGCGCTTCGTCCAATCCGTCGGCATCCAGCCTTAGGAAATGTGTTATAATGAATCTAGCGTAACAGGGAAAGGAAGTTTTATGGCAATTTTAGTATTAGGTGGAGCTGGCTATATCGGCTCGCACATGGTTGATCGCTTGGTAGCAGCAGGTAAGGAAGAAGTAGTCGTCGTTGATAATTTGGTGACTGGTCATCGGGCAGCCGTCCATCCGCAAGCAGTCTTTTATGAGGGGGATTTGGCGGATAAGGACTTTATGCGTGGCGTTTTTGCCAAACATCCATCCATTGATGCAGTCATTCACTTTGCTGCCTTTTCACTGGTCGCAGAGTCCATGGCGGACCCGCTCAAGTATTTTGACAATAACACGGCCGGCATGGTTTCTCTTTTGGAGGTCATGCAGGAATACGGTGTTAAAAATATTGTCTTTTCTTCGACAGCGGCGACTTATGGCATTCCTGAGGAAGTGCCGATTCTGGAAACGACGCCTCAAAAGCCTATCAATCCTTATGGTGAGAGCAAACTTATGATGGAGACCATTATGCGTTGGGCAGACCAGGCCTATGGTATTAAGTTTGTAGCCCTGCGTTATTTCAATGTGGCGGGTGCCAAGCCCGACGGCTCAATCGGTGAGGACCACGGACCTGAAACCCATCTCCTGCCCATTGTGCTTCAGGTGGCTCAGGGCAAACGTGAGAAGATTGCCGTCTTTTGGGGATGATTACGATACTCCGGACGGGACCAATGTCCGCGATTATGTCCATCCTTTCGACTTGGCTGAGGCCCATATTTTGGCTGTTGAGCACCTGCGTGCCGGCCATCCTTCAGATGCCTTTAACCTTGGCTCTTCGACTGGTTTTTCCAACCTGCAGATTGTAGAAGCCGCTCGAAAGGTGACCGGCCATCCTATTCCTTTGAAATAGCAGAGCGGCGCCCAGGGATCCGGATACGCTGATTGCTTCCTCTGAGAAAAGCAAGAAATGTTCTGGGCTGGCAGCCGAAATTTGACAATATCGAAACCATTATCGAAACTGCTTGGAAATGGCACTCAAGTCATCCAAATGGCTATGATGATAGAGGATAAACTGACAAACCAGCTAGAAAAGGCTGGTTTTTACTTTGAATTATAAAACCCTTCTTTACAAATTTTTTTAAAAAGCATTTTATAATAAAAAGAAGATTGATTGACATATTATCTGAAATCTTGTTTAGTTGCTACTAACTCTTAGTATGTCTTAAAAAATCAGGTAGTTACAGATGCGACGGGAAGCAACATTTTAGAATAACGAATTTTTGTATCACAATCAGATGTGACAGTTGTTGACAGTTTGTTGTGTAAGGGCTTTAGAGACTTATGATATAATGAAGTCATAAAAGTTTGAGAAGTCTCTTAATCTTTTCAAAGCTGATTTTCATAAAAAAAGAATAGGAAATAAGTATGCGTTCGATTCTTGCCTTATATATCACCCTGATGCCGGTCATTCTGGCTGGAGTACTGAATATGATCTTTTGCAAGTCTTCACTGCTAGAGGCGGCTTATCGACCAATGGATGGTGGGTTGATTTTAAAGGATGGGAAGAGGCTTTTTGGGGCTAATAAGACATGGAAAGGTTTCCTCGGCATGATTGTCTGGGGAGCTTTGGCTCAGATCCTTTGGGGCTTGCTCTTGAAGAGTATTCCTAGCCTAGAGAAGCTGCACTTGGTCTATGCCTTCTACGAAAATACCGTGTTGTTTAATCTGGTGCTTGGGGCTCTTTTGGGGCTAGCTTATGTTTTGTTTGAGCTGCCCAATAGCTTCATCAAGCGTCGTTTGGAAATCAGAGAGGGCAAGACGGCGGAGAATGGCTGGAAATGGACCTTTATCTGGATAGACCAGATTGATTCCTTGATTGGCTGTATTATTTTCTTGCTTTTCTATATCCCTCTGTCTTGGCAGCAGATGCTGGGCATACTTATTCTCGGGGCGGGCACGCATCTAGGAATCAATCGTCTGCTCTACTGGGCTAAGCTTAGAAAAAATCGTATGTGAGATGGGAGTATTTGATGAAAGAACTATGGCTGGAAAAAGAGCCTTCGGTCGTCTATGGCGGTAAAATCAATCAGTTAATCAACCTCTGTCAGCTGGGGCTTTCGGTTCCTAAGGGTTTGATTTTGCCTGCGGATCAAGTAATGGCTTGGCTAAGAGCGGCTCTGCCAGAATATTCAAAACAGGGACTTGAAGAGTTAATCAAACTGGGCAAGGAGGAAATTGCCGAGCGTTTGCAGCAGTATCCCTTGGAGCCAGCTTGGCTACAGCAGTTAGCAGCTTTTTGTCAGGAAAATCAAGCTTATATTGTTCGCAGCAGTGCCCTTTTAGAAGATGGACAGAACATGTCATTTGCCGGTCAATATGACTCGATTGGCAATTGCCGGACACTGTCAGAAATTGAGCAGGGCATTCGTTCCTGTCTGCTTTCCCTCTTTAATCCAGAAGCCCTGGCCTACTGGCAGCGCCAGGGTCTGGCTGAGAAGGATTTTGCTATGGCGGTGCTGATTCAGGAGCAGATAGAGCCTGACTTCAGCGGTGTCTGCTTTTCCCTAGATGTGGCGACTAATCAGGACCAGTCTATGCTGCTAGAGTATGTAAAAGGCTCGGCTGATAGCTTGGTTAGTGGCCAAGTTAATCCTGAGCAGCTGACTCTTCCTTGGTACAAGCCGGACTGGAGCCAGTTTGAAAAAGTTGAAATGCCTCTGGTAGTCTTGCAGAAGCTGCACGCGCAGGTGTTGCAGATTGTGGCGTATTTTTGGTCGGCCGATGGATATTGAGTGGTGGCTGTCCAAGAGCAAGTCTATTTGCTGCAGGCTCGGCCCATCACGACAGTACCAACTAAAATCGACAGTGGCCGCTGGACGACGGCGAATTTTTCGGGATGGTGGCGTGGCGGCCCAGCCCTGTCCAAATCTGATGTGGAGCCTTTACCGCCATTCTTGGCAAGAGGCACTCTCCAGCTTTTTTTGCTGGCAATTGGCTTAGAGCCTGAAGGAGTTATGCCTCCGATGATGCGTCTGCATTATGCTCGGCCTTTCTGGAACTTAGGCGTGGTCAAGCAAGGTATGGAGCAGATTCCGGGCCATATTGAGCGAGACTTTGATGATGAGCTGGGAGTTAATAAAGACTACCAAGGTCAAGGTTTTACCAGCAAATTAAGTCCAGCCTTGCTCTTGAATTTCCTGCGGGTAGCCTTGAAAACGCAAAAAGTAACTAAGACTTTTCTGCATCAGGCACCAGACAGGCTGCAAGAGCTGCGCCAGCAATTTACCCGCCTGAAATCAAGAAATACGAGAACTGAACGACCAAAGTCCGCTCCAGCAGGTCGAGAGTCTTTGGCAATTAGTGCTAAATCAGGCTTATTTAGACAGTGAGGGAACTTATTTCTGGCAGGCCTACATCAATACGGTCCAGCTGTCTATGAAAAAGACCAGTCTTCTCAAATGGCTGACAGTCGATGAATTTTTCCAACTGATAGCTAAGTTAGGAAATGTTTCGCATACCAAGCCTTTGGCTCGGATGCTGGAAGCTGCGGATCTTATTTTGGCAGACGAGAAACTGACAGACGATTGGTTGAAGCTATCAGTGGAAAAGTTGCAGGAACTGGCTGCACAATATCCTGAGCGAGCTGATTTTATCAAGATTCAGGATTTCCAAAAGGACTTTGGCTATCACTCGACTCGGGAGCTGGACTTGCGAGTAGCTAGTTACGAAGAAGACGCTTATCAGGTTATGACAGCTGTCCAGCAGTTGATTACTGATTCAGCGTATTACCAAGCGGCCAAAGCTTCGCTCAGTCCTGTTTCAGAGTCTGAGCTGGATTTGCCTCATCTATCTCGAGCCAAGCAGAAAAAGATAGAAAAAATCAGCGAAGACCTGCGGAACTTGCTCTGGTGGCGGGAGGAGTTCAAGGATATTTCCACGCGCTATTACCACCTCATTCGTCAGATTAGCCTCAAACTCGGCCGAACCTATGAAAAGCTAGGCTTTCTGAAAAATAAACAAGATATTTTTTACATTAAGAAAGAAAGCCTGACTGCCTTTATGGAAGGGCAAAAGACTGCTGACCAGCTCCAAGAAGAAGCAGCAGATAATCAGCATTATTGCCAGGCCTATCGGAATTTTGAGCCAGTGGGTGATCTGACCGATAAAGAGATGAGCTTGGAAGAGGTAGCTCATGATAGTCAGACCCCTGCTGACGGGGAATGCCAGCCAGCAGCGGTCAGGTGACAGGTCGGGTTCGAGTTCTCTTGGATTTGGCTGATATTGAGACGATTGAACCGGGAGAAATTCTTGTCACTCGCTATACAGATACGGGCTGGAGCTATGTTTTCGGTATTCTAGGCGGTCTTGTGACAGAGTACGGTGGAGTTCTCTGCCATGCCTCCATTGTCGCTCGGGAATGCGGGATTCCAGCTCTGGTCTGCGCTAAGAATTCAACTCAGCTGCTAGAGACTGGCATGCTGGTAACTTTTAGATGGAAGAAGAGGAGAAATAAGAATTCATGAAGAAGAATGAACCTTTGTTTATTGGTGAATACGACAAATCTGTTATCCTGACCTATATGGGCGCTGCTTTTTCGCTGTTGGCGGTCTATGCCATCATTCAGTCCCAGCGGCGGCTGGCCATGATGGCCTTTATCGTTAGCGGTATCTGTGATCTCTTTGATGGTGTGGTGGCGCGACGGATGAAGCGGACTGAAAGTCGAAGCGCTTCGGCATTGAGATTGATTCGCTCTGCGACATGATTAGCTTTTGCGGCTCTCCCGGCTGTGCTCCTCATGACTCAGCTGCCCTTAGGGAGCGGCCAATATCATCTTGGCTGTCCTCTATGTCTTAGCTGCTGTCACGCGCTTGGCGCATTTTAACCGCTTGGCCAAGCATGATGAAGGATCTGGCTCTTAATTTTATCGGCTTGCCCGTGACCTACAGCGCCCTATTTTTCCCTCTGACCTATCTGGTCTGTCAATGGCTGGCGCCTGGTTTCTTTCCTTGGGTGTGGCTGGGCTTGTCTCTTTTGCTGACCTTTCTATTTGTCTACAACTGCCGTATTCCCAAGCCAAATAAGCTGGCCTATCTGGTCTTTGCGATTCTAGCTGTTGCAAGTCTGATTGGTCTGGGGGTTCTCCCGCATGGTTAAGGTATATCAGAGAAGGACTGGCCAAGTAGTTGAACCGACAGAATACAAGGCGGGTCTGCTAGAAAAGCTTTATGGTACTGCTTGGGGGCGCTTCCTATTGCCTATTTTGACCCGACCTAGCCTGTCTTATCTTCTGACTTTGAAAGACTACACTCCTTGTTCTCGCAAGAAAATAGCAGCTTTTGTGGAAAATTATCAGCTGGATCTGGCTGACTATGAAGATGGCCCCTATTCTAGCTTCGCGGCTTTCTTCAAGCGAAAAATCAAACCTGATTTGCGTCCAGTCTGCCCTGATAGTCAAGTACTGGCAGTGGCGGATGCCAAGCTAGAGGCTTTTACCATCAGTCAGGACTTGCAGCTGACGATTAAAGGGCAGACATACAGGCTAGCTGACTTACTGCTGGATGAAGAGTTGGCTCAGATGTTCAGTGGCGGAACAGCGTTGGTTTATCGTTTGGGAGTAGAAGACCTGCACCGCTATTTGGCGGCTGAATCCGGCAGACATTACCCAAAGTCGAAAAAAATCAAGGGCCGCCTGCATACGGTCAGGCAGGTAGCCCAGAAGCGGCGCTTGATTTACAAGGAAAATAAAAGAGAATACTGTCTTTTAGATACCGACCTAGGACCTGTCCTGCAGATGGAAGTAGGGGCTCTCTTGGTCGGAAGAATATACAATCACAGTCAGGGACCATTTGGTCAGGGGACAGGAGAAGGGTTGCTTTGGTCTGGGCGGCTCAACCATTCTTGTCCTCTATCCGGCTTGCACGATTTGCTTAGATCAGGATATCCTGACTTACTCAGACCTCGGAATAGAAACCCAGATTCAAATGGGTGAAAAGATTGGAGAAAAGCTATGTTTAAACGATTAGCTGTTTATTATAAGGAAATGTTCCCTTTGCTGCCGCGCTTTTTTGTGGCTGCCATCATGTTTTTTGAGATTTATTTTGTCCTCTTGCTCAATGACGGAGTGACTACCTTTCATTTTGACCATCAGGAGTTGATTGGGATTTTTACCATTTTCGTCTTTCTGATGATTCTGCGGATTGCGGATGATTTCAAGGACTATGAGACCGATAGGCGGCTCTTTCCTCATCGGGCTCTGCCATCTGGACGAGTGAAAAAGAAAGACCTGGCTATTGCCCTCAGCTTTATCGTAGCTGTATCTGTACTTCTCAATATCCTCTTTATGAACAATATCGGCTGGTTCCTTTTTCTCTATATTTACGGAACTCTTATGTCCTTTTGGTTCTTCAAGCGTGACAAGATTCAAAATTCTCTGCCACTGGCTCTAGTAACCCATAATCCGGTCATGATGATTTTGAATCTCTATACTATCTCCTTCGTCTGCTACAAGTACAATCTGCCCCTCTTGTCCCTACCAACCGTCTTGCTGGCCTTTACCATGTATTTCCCAAGTCTGATCTGGGAAGTCTGCCGCAAGATTCGGGCACCAAAAGACGAGACAGAGTATGTGACTTATTCTATGCTTTTTGGCTACAAAAAAGCCACTCGCTTTATTGAGGTCGTGACGCTGCTGGATATCTTGACCAATTTCGCTCTCCTCTGGAATATTTCCCGTGTTGGAGTGGTGGTCTTAGTGCTGAATGTTATCTGGATGACCGTCCAGTTTGAGCAGTTTATCACGATCCGACTCGCTTTAATATCCGGGAACGGGTGGAGCGCTATACTTATATCACGGAGACGACCATGGTTCTGTCCGTTGCTGTTTATCTCTTGATGGGGGTATTTTGATGAAAAGAATCAAGCAGACAGGGCTTGACCAGGTCGGAGGCAAGGCCTATCATTTGCTGAAAATGCAGGCTGCTGGTTTGCCAGTTCCTGATTTTGCAGTGTTTGCTTTTGAATTTTTTCAAGAATCTGCCAGCTCTGCTGACTTGGAGCGGATGGAAGCATCCTATCGGTCTGGGGAGTTGGACTTGTCCCAACTCAGTCAGCAACTGCAGGACTGGGCCGGAGAGCAGTTAAGTCAAGAAGATTTGACAGCGGCAGAAAACTGGATTCAGCAGGAGTTTTCTCAGACAGACTGTCGCTTTGCAGTCCGCTCATCTGCAACCATTGAGGATGGCAAGGCTTCATCATTTGCCGGTCAGTTTGAGAGCCAGCTCAATGTGAAGCCGGATGGACTTAAAGAAGCTATCCAAGCGACCTTGCTCTCTCTTTATCAGGAGTCGGCTCTTAGTTATCTATTTGAGCAAGGCCTATCGTTGAAGCAGGCACAGATGATTTGCCTTGTTCAGGTCATGCAGGAGGGAGACTTGTCAGGGATTTACTTCACAGCTAATCCTAAGGGCATTCTGAACGAGCACATCATTGTCATCGGTAGGGGCTTGGGCAATAAGGTTGTCGAGGATAAGATTCCTACAACAATGGTGACACTCCATCCCAAGGACCAGCTCTTTTATACAGAGCAGATGGAGAACTCTCCAGACTTATCACAGGAACAACTCGCGGAGTTACAAGGCTTGGCAAGTCAGGTAAGTCAGCTTTTCGGACCTTATATGGATATGGAGTTTACCTTCGCCAATGGCCAGCTCTATCTCTTGCAGGCACGACCTATTACTACCTTGCCAGAGGGTCAGCGGATTATTCTGGATAACAGCAACATTGTCGAGAGCTATCCGGGCGTTTCCAGTCCTCTGACTATTAGTTTTATCCAAGAGGCTTATGCCAGCATTTTCCGCAGTCTGGCCCAGCGCTTGGTTGGCAAGGGTGCCCTCTGAGTTGGCTGCCTATGAAGCTACTTTTCAAAATATGCTGCAGCCGGTCAATAGTCGTGTTTATTACCAGATTCAGAGCTGGTATCAGCTCTTGCAGCTTCTGCCTTTTTCTAAGAAAATCATTCCTATCTGGCAGGATATGCTGGGAGTGAGAGAGACAGAGGTGCCTCAGATGCCAGTGCACCTGTCTGCTTTCAAACGCCTGCAAATCATGCTCCGAATCATTCGAGAGTTCTGGACAGCGCCCAAGCAAATGCGGCAATTGGAAGAGCAGTTTGCCCAGATTCAGCGCGAATACGAAGCGAACTTTTTCTCCCGACGCAGATGCTGAGACCTTGATTGCCTTGGTCAGTAAGCTAAAAGAGGATATTCTGGCTCACTGGGACATTACCCTGGTAAATGATCTCTATGCTTTTGTCTATACCGGACTCCTGAAGAAGTCGCGTCGCGGCGGGGCTGTTCAGGCTGAGATTGCAGGAATTGAGCAGATTGAAAGTATGCAGCCGGCTTTGGCTCTGCAGGCTTTAACAGCTCAGCTGAAAGCAGAAGAAAATGCAGAGATTAGACAGGCCATGGCAAGTGAAAGTCCAGCAGTCTTTCTAAGTCGCCATCATCCTTTGGTCCAAGAAATTACTCATTTTATCCATGAATTTGGTGATCGAGCTCCAGAAGAGTTGAAGTTAGAAACTCCAACCTTTTCGAACGCACCCAGAGCGTCTGCTTAAGCTCCTGCTGCAAATGTGCCAACAAGAGGAGAAGAAGTTGGCGCCTCAAAAACTTGAAGAAGAGGTGCAAAAATCAGGCTGGTGGACGAATTTTCTTCGCAAGCGAGCCATGACTGGTGTTAAATATCGGGAAAGCTCCCGCTTAAACCGCACACGGATCTATGGCATGATGCGGCAGATTTTCCGAACGTTTGGGGCAGCAATTAGCCGAGCAAGGGCTGCTGGCTACGCCTGACGATGTTTTTTACCTGACAAAGGAAGAGTTGTTTGAGCTGACCAGAAAGCCCAGAGATGTTAGCGGCTTGATAGCCGAGCGTCGAGAGAAGATGGAGGCGGATAAGGAGCTACCAACCTTTAGTCGCTATGTTTTTGCTGGACAGGTCTTTGAGAAATACCTGAAACCGCAAAACCGCACTAGCAGTCATAATACGGGCAATCAAGCCTTACAAGGGATTGGCTGCTCACCTGGCTGCGTTAAGGCTCAGGTTTTGGTCGTGGAAGATGTGCAGGAGATTGAGTCTGCTCAGGACCGGATTATCGTGACCAAGATGACCGATCCGGGATGGGTTTATCTTCTGACCCAAGCCAAGGGTGTCATTGCCGAGCAGGGGTCTTTGCTCTCCACACGGCTATTATTTCCCGCGAGTTGGGTATTCCTTCCATTGTCAATGTCAGAGGTGCCTGCAGCCAGCTGCAAAACGATGATTGGATTGAGATGGATGGCCTTACTGGCAAGATTCGACTGATCAAGGAGGAAGACCATGCTGGAAATTAAACCAGTCAAACCCAATACGACAGAGCTGGACGATTTTCTAGCCCTGCCCAAACAGATTTACCAGCCAGACCACCTCATGCAGTCGAAAGAGGAAGAGCTGGCTTTGATTAAGGGCAGTCACCCGCTGAGTTCTGACTTAGAAACCTATGCTTTTATTGGCTATGTGGATAGTCGGCCTTGTATTCGAGGGCTTCTGACCTTCTATCCAGATGATGAGGCTGCTTACTTGGGATTTTTCGAGTCGATCAATGACCAACAGATTGCATCTGCTTTTATCGAGCATTTAGCAGGTTTTGCTCGCAGTCTCGGAGCGATTAAGATAATCGGTCCCGTACAGGCAAGTTTTTGGCTGGGCTATCGAATGCAGCTGACTGGAACAGAGGAGCTCCCTTTTACTGGAGAACCTCATAATCCAGACTATTATCCTCAGCTATGGCAGGCTGCTGGTTTTGAACTCAAGGAGCGCTATCTGTCCAATTTTTATCCCAAGGTCAGCAATCAAACTCATCAGGACAAGCTGGCTCATCGCTTTGAGTCTTTTGAAGAAGCGGGTTTCACCATTTGCTCTCCCAAAAAGAAGGACTGGGAAGAAGCCTCGCTGCAGGTTTTTGAGCTTCTCAATCGTCTCTATCAAGATTTTCCGATTTATCGGTCAATTTCTAGTCAGCAGTTCAGTCAGATTTTTCAAAAATACCAGTATATTCTTGATTTTTCAATGGTTAAGCTGGCTTATAAGGAGGGCAAGCTTGCTGGTTTTCTGATTGCCATGCCAGACTACGGTTCTCTGGTTTATCAAAAACTGACTCCTCTTAACCTAGCCAAGCTTTTTTGGACCAAGCGTTTTCCAAAACGTTATACGATTATGTATCTAGGAGTAGATGAGCAATTCTTGGGGTTGGGCTCTGCCTTGGCCTATCCGATTTTTAAAGAAGCGCAGAAGCGACAAGCTTCAGCTATTGGTGCCTTGATTCATCAAAAAACTGTCACGCGCCACTATGCGGCAGAACTGCAAGGGGACAAGCATGAGTATGGCCTCTTTGAATTGGATTTAAACTCTTGATTAACAAATTAAAATATAGACTAAAAAAAGCAAATTTTTCTAACCGAAGATTTGTTTTTTTAGTTAAAAATGAACACTATTTTTCAGGTTGTTCAAAAAAATCAAAATGATTTCAGCCTTCAAAGATATATTTTTTAAGCAAAAAGCATTGAATTTTTTTGTAGGAAATTCTGTAAAATTTTAAGAGATTATTATATGAAGAAAAGGGAATTATTATGGAAAAAAGAATCACTGGCGATACGCTCCAGCGTTATTCTTTTAGAAAGTTATCAGTAGGATTGGTTTCCGCCACTATCGGAAGCTTCTTTTTGAGTACCGCCATAGGGGGAAATATAAGCACGGTTGAGGCTGCAGAAGTCTCAGCCGGCAAAACCGTTCCAGTTCAGTATCACTACGTAGTAGAGTCTGAACTGACTGAAGCTGAGAAGAATGCAGTTGTTAAGGAGCTTCCAAAGTTTGTGGAAGAAAACTCTGATGCTTATTACCTGGTTTACCGTCCAAAGACCCAGGGGCTTTCGGCAAAAAGTTTGCCAAAGACAGGCTACTCAAGTCTGTGGGAAGCAACTTTTGCAGCTGCTGGACTGACTTTAGCAGTCTTAGTGATTGCACGAGGTAGAAATGGTAAGCGATACCTGTCTTCTATTTTGCTGGTGACAGGGTCTAGGCTCTATTCTCCTAGCTCCTTCTGTATTTGCAGTGACCAATATTGAATTAGCCGCCTACAATCAAAGGCTGAATTTGACAGTGGGAGATAAGCTGCCGGAGCCTTTAGAGATTGCTGGTTTTGAGTATGTCGGCTATCTAAAAAGCGGTGAACAAGGCAAGGAGAACGCAGCAGGAAGTCATCAGCTTCCTACGGCACAAAAGGACTTATCAGCTGTTGAAGTCGATCAGCAGGCAGGTAAATTTGCTAGTCTTTCTGGGAATCTGAGTACTGCCAACAAGCCGGTATCTACTGAAACAGAGAAACTGACAGAGCAAGAAAAAGAGATTATTGCTGCCAAAGAACGCGAATTTGCTCGGCTTTCTCCAGTCACTGAAGTACCAGAACTGGAATTCAAGAGCCAAGAAAGCAGCCAAACCCAAGTCCTGCCTTATCAAACAGAATACCAATATTCAAATGAACTCGCAGAGGGGCAATCTCAGGTCATTCGCGCAGGTGTCGCTGGTACACGTACTGTTGTCACTCGCAATTATATTGCAGGTAAAGAAATTGTAAAAAGCGAAGTGGTTTCAGACCAGGTAACTGCAGAGCCAGTTTCAGAAATTGTGTTGGTTGGAACTGCTGCAGCCAAATCTGTACCAAAAGAAGCACCAGTGCAAGAAGTCCCAGAGCTTACCAGCTATGGCACTGCACCAGATACTGCGCCTGTGAATGAAGTTCCCGAATTGACGGCTTATGGAACGACGCCCGATACTGCACCGGTTCAAGAAGTGCCTGAGCTAACGACTTATGGCACTGCACCAGATACCGCACCTGTAAATGAAGTCCCAGAATTGACGACTTATGGAACTGCGCCAGATACCGCACCGGTTCAAGAAGTTCCCTGAACTCAACCACTTATGGCACTGCACCAGATACCGCTCCAGTACAAGAAGTTCCAGAGCTCACCAGCTATGGTAGCGCGCCAGATACTGCACCGGTTCAAGAAGTCCCGGAATTGACGTCTTATACACTGCACCAGATGACGCACCCGTGCATCAAGCCCCAGAATTAGAGCTGACTGCGACGGATGAAACAAGAAGAGAAAAGATCGATTTTTCCGTCGAAGAACAGTATACTGATGAGATTCCAGAAGGCAGTCGCCAAATTGTCACACCAGGTGTACAGGGTGAGCGGGCTATTACCACTCGTATCTATACCTCAAATGGCCAAGAGGTTGACCGCCAAGTTTTATCGGATGAAGAAATTCTTGCAGCAGTTACTCAAATTATTAAGGTCGGTACAAGTAAGTCAAGCCTGATTCCAGGTGAAGCACCAAAGGTTGAAGAACTACCAGAATATCCACTGACTTACACCGACGAAACGCGCGTAGAGAAAAATCAACTATACTATTCGTGAAGAAGAAACGGACGAACTTGTTCGAGATGCCCGTCAAATCAGCAACTCCAGGTGTGCAGGGTGAGCGAACAATCAAGACCCGTGTCTACAGTTCCAACGGTCAGGAAATTGATCGCCAAGAACTTTCTAAATGAAGAGACTCTAGCGCCAGTAACACAAATTGTCAAAGTTGGTACAGCTAAGCTCACATAGTACCAGAGCGATGCACCAAAAGCAGACGCTTTGCCAGAGTATCCATTAACATACACGGACGAAACGCGAGTTGAAAAAATTAACTTCACCATTCGTGAGGAAGATACAGATGAGCTGGTTCGTGATGCTCGTCAAATCGCGACACCAGGGTGTTCAGGGCGAGCGTACCATCAAGACTCCGCGTCTACAGCTCTAACGGTCAAGAAATTGACCGGCAAGAGTTATCGAATGAGGAAACTCTAGCTCCCAGTAACGCAAGTTGTCAAAGTTGGCACGGCTAAAGCCAAACCATGGTACCCGAAACGCTGCGCCAAAAAGCAGAAGTTCTTCCAGAGTATCCTCTGACTTACACGGACGAAACGCGTGTAGAGAAAAGTTGCCTTTCAACATTTCGAGGAACAATATACCGATGAGTTGCCACAGGATGCCCGTCAAATCGCAACTCCAGGGAGTGCAAGGTGAGCGTACGATCAAGACTCGTGTCTACAGTTCTAACGGTCAAGAAATCGAACGCCAAGAGCTTTTCAAACGAGGAAACATCTAGCGCCAGTAACGCAAGTCGTCAAAAGTTGGCACGGCTAAGCCGCACATGGTACCGAGATGATGCACCAAAAGCAGATGCTTTACCAGAATACCCGCTGACTTATACGGATGAGACGCGTAGTGAGAAAATCGCCTTTCACCATTCGTGAAGAAGCAATATACGGACGAACTTGTCTCGAGATGCTCGTCAAATCGCGACTCCTGGGTGTCCAGGGCGAGCGGACGATTAAGACTCGTGTTTACAGCTCCAATGGTCAAGAGATCGACCGCCAAGAACTTTCCAATGAGGAGACTCTAGCTCCAGTAACGCAAAGTCGTCAAAGTCGGAACTGCTAAGTCAACCATGGTACCGAAAGCGATGCGCCAAAAGCAGACGCCTTTGCCAGAGTATCCACTGACTTACACGGACGAAACGCGAGTTGAGAAAAATCAACTTCACCATTCGTGAAGAAGAGACGGACGAGTTGGTTCGAGATGCCCGTCAAATCGCAAGACCAGGAGTTCAAGGTGAGCGAACGATCAAGACTCGTGTTTACAGTTCCAACGGTCAGAAGTTGACCGCCAAGAGTTGTCCAATGAAGAAACTCTGGCTCCAGTAACGCAAGTCGTCAAAGTTGGTACTAGCTAAAGCCAAACCATGATACCGAGTGATGCGCCAAAAAGCAGACGCTTTGCCAGAGTACTCGCTGACTTATACGGATGAAACTCGAGTTGAGAAAAATCAACTTCACCATTCGAGAAGAAGAAACGGACGAACTAGTTCGAGATGCTCGCCAAATCGCAACACCGGGCGTTCAAGGGCGAGCGGACCATCAAGACTCGTGTCTATAGTTCCAATGGTCAAGAAATTGACCGCCAAGAGTTGTCCAATGAGGAAACTCTCGCTCCAGTGACGCAAGTTGTCAAAGTCGGAACAGCTAAGCCGCATATGATACCGAACGATGCGCCAAAAGCAGATGTTTTGCCAGAGTATCCACTGACTTACACGGACGAAACCCGAGTGAGAAAAATTAACTTCACCATTCGTGAAGAAGAAACGGACGAGCTTGTTCGAGATGCTCGTCAAATCGCAACACCGGGTGTTCAGGGCGAGCGAACTATCAAGACCCGTGTCTACAGTTCTAACGGTCAAGAAATTGAACGCCAAGAGCTTTCTAACGAGGAAACTCTAGCTCCAGTAACGCAAGTCGTCAAAGTTGGCACGGCTAAGCCAAGCATGGTACCGAACGATGCGCCAAAAGCAGAAAGCCTTTAGAAGAATTCGATTTAATTCCACTACACAATCTATTAGCAGAAGCAGATCAGATTAAAGCTCAGGCACGTTATTTCAACGATAGTCAGAGCCATCAATCTAGCTATGATACTGCTTTGACAGCAGGTCAAGCGATCCTGAGTCGATCACATGCTAGCCAAGCAGAAGTCAACCAACTGGTGGAACAAATCAATCAAGCCAAAGCTCAGCTAAGCGGTCTTGAGGTTGTCAAAACGGCTCTTCAAAATGAGTACGATTTAAATCCAAACGTTAAAACAAGTGCTAAAATATAAAAATGCTGACTCAGATAAGCAGACAGCTTATACTGACGAATTAGCCAAGGCAGAAGTAGTTCTGAACAATCAAACTGCCACACAAGTGCAGGTCAATCAAGCTTTTGCTAGCCTGACAGCAGCCAAAGATGCTCTAAATGGAGTGCCTAAAGTCAAGCCAACGGTTTCCATTCTAAGTCTGACAGAAAATGCAGATGACAAGTCGGTTACAGTCCAATATAGATTAGAAGACCAGTCCCAGTCCTTCCGTTCAGCGACTGCTGAATTATACCAGGGGGATCAGCTTGTTCGCACTCTTCCGATTACCAATTTCGCAGGAAGTCTGAAGATTGGCGACTTAGACTACTACACAGGCTATACCCTGAAAACCAAGCTGACTTATGAACTGGATAATGGCAGCTTCACAGAACTTGAAACGGACAGCCGCAATTTTGAATTGGAATACAAGAAGATTGCCTTCCGAGATATTGATTCGGCCGAGTTTTACAGAAAAGAAAACGACCAGTTTAAGCGCGTCGTGTCCATGAGCTCTATGCCTACGGATCTGTCTACCTACTTCGTCAAAGTCAAATCAAGTGAATCTAAGGAAATGCTCCTGCCGGTTTACAGCATAGCGGAAAGTCATAAGGATGGCAGGGATGTCTATAAGGTGACAGTCTCTCTGCCTGAGCTGGTCCAAGAAGGTGAGACAGGCTATAAGTCTGGCTATGACTTCTATATCAGTAAGGCAGCTGTTCCTAGTCAGCAAAATATCTACACTAGCTTTGCTAGTTTGGTAGACGCTATGAAACAAAATATGGCTGGCAACTACGTTCTGGGAGCTGATTTGGATGCTAGCGAGGTTAGTCTGGCACCTGCGGATTATGTCTACCTCAAAGGAAACTTCACAGGCAGTCTGACTGGTAGTCATAATGGCAAGCAGTACGCGATTTATAATCTAGCCAAGCCTTTATTTGAAAACCTCAAGAGTGGTTCCTCTATTTCTAATCTGGACCTGAAAGAGGTCAATATTGTTGGTACTTATGACTCAGCTGCCCTGGCCCGCAATGCAGAAAATGCTCGAATCACAGATGTTTCTGTCCAAGGTAGAGTAGAAGTAAAAGAAAATGCTTCGCAGGTGGCAGGTTTGGTCGTTATTGCTAACAATACCCAAATCACCAATAGTTCCTTTACTGGAACTATCGTATCAAATGATAAGCAGGGCAAAGAATACAATGTCGGTGGTTTGGTTGCCAATCTTAAGGGAGGAAACTCCTTGATTAGCCAAAGCAGGGCAGATGTGACTATTCTAGCAGGCGCTAGAGCCAACAACCAACGCTTCGGCGGTCTGGTTGGCCGTTTAGAAAACAATGCCCGCATCAGCCGTTCTTATGTAGCTGGAAAGATTCAAAATTCTACTAAGAACGGTCAGATTGGTGGCGTAGTAGGTTCCAATTACTTCAATGGCTTGATTGATAATGTCATCAGCAATGTCAGCGGTACAAATGTTTACAGTATTTCTGGCGATCAGGGATATGAGAATAACCGTATCACAGAAGCTTATGCTGTTGAAGGAAATAAAACACTGGAAAATGACAAGTTTGTCACTTCGACACTGACTCTGAACGAGGCAGAAGAAAAGCTGACTAACCTAGACATTACGACCACGCTGGAAGACACGAATCTCAACCTTTATTCTGTCAACTATGCTCTGGAAAAGAATGCTCGAGAAGACCGTTTAATAGCTTATGCTAACATGGAAAAACTCCTTCCATTCTACAATAAGGAGACCATTGTTGCCTATGGAAATAAACTTCCAGATAATCACAAGCTCAATACAGAGTACTTGCTGGACGTTGTTCCGATGAAGGGCGACCAGATTATCACTGATATCAATAGCAATAAGACCGGAATTAACCGCTTGATGCTGCACTTTGAGGATAATACAGTTGACTACCTGGATCTGACCTATAAGGGAGATTTCAAATATAAGGCAATTGCAGAGTACAGTGTAAATGGCTTAGACCTCCTTTATACACCAGAAGCCTTCCTATCAGACTATAGCAGGGTTCTCAATCAAGTGCTGCCGGAGTTGAACCAGGTTGTCCTGGACTCACCGGCTATGCGAACTGTTTTAGGCGTGAATGCTGACACTTCTCTGGATGATCTCTATCTAGATACGGCCTTTGACCAAGTCAAGACCAAGCTGTCAGAAGAGTTACGCAAGGTTCTGGCTATGGACAAGTCCATCAATACTGAAGGCGATGTCGTGGCTGACTATGTAACTCAGAAGATTACAGCCAATAAGGAAGCCTTCCTGTTGGGTCTGACCTATCTCAACCGTTGGTATAATATCAACTATGACAATATCAATGTTAAGGATTTGTCGGCCTATAAGTTTGACTTCTTTGGAAATCATAATGCTTCAACGCTGGATACCATCATTTCACTAGGTCAGTCAGGCTTTAATAATCTTAAAGCCAAGAACAACTATATGGCTTATGATACCTCTCTCTCTGAAGCGACTGGTAAGCGAGGGCTCTTTAACTACTTAGAAGGCTATCGTCAGCTCTTCCTGCCGGACAAGAGCAATAATGAATGGCTCAAGACCAATACAAAAGCCTACATCGTTGAGGCTAAGTCGGATGTAGCAGAAGCGAGACAGCTTCAGGATGCAGCTGAGGACAAGAGTAAGTATTCTGTCGGCGTTTACGACAAGATTACTGCTGATAACTGGGAACACAAGGGCATGCTCTTGCCACTCTTGACCATGACTGAGAAGGGTGTCTATGCTATCTCCAATATGTCTACCATCTCCATGGGGGCTTATGACCGTTATCGCCTTGATGCCAATGGCAGGGTTCGGACAGATGCAGAGCTAGCTGAATTTGTCGAAGACAGAGTGAGAAAAACTGCTGAATACCAGCGCGATCACTATGACTTCTGGTATAAGATTCTAAGCGATGAAAGCAAGGACAAGCTCTTCCGTTCTGTTCTGGTTTACGATGGATTCTCATTGGTTGACAAGAATGGTCAAAAATATTGGGCTCCAGCTAATGACAAAAAATCACTGGCTATGCAGGAGTTCTTTGGACCAGCCGGCAAGTGGTATCCTAGCAAGGGCTATAATGCCTATGCTACAGGAAGTGTAACCCACTTTGATGCAGCTAAATTGTTAGAAGACTATGGTAACTCTGTCTACACGCATGAAATGACCCATAATTCTGACGGTGGCATTTACTTTGAGGGCAATGGCCGCCGCGAAGGTCTGGGAGCTGAGCTTTATGCTCGCGGTCTCTTGCAGTCCACTCCAAGTGCAGATGAAGCTACCATTACTCTCAATACCCTCTTCAAGGTGGACAAGGATTCTAAGACGCGTCTACACACATATAACTTCAAGGAACGCGTTCAAAATGCAGAAGACCTGCAGCACTATGTCCATGGTATGTTTGACATGATCTACACCCTAGATTACCTAGAAGGTACTTCTATGCTGAAGCAGAGCGATGATGCTAAACTTCAGTGGTTCAGAAAGATGGAGAATTACTATATTACAGATAAGTATGGTAAGGAGACCCATGCAGGTAACCAGACGCGAAGCTTTACTGCTGAGGAAATCAAGCATCTGAAGACTTTTGACTCTCTGATTGAAAATGATGTCATCACTCGTCGGGAGAATAAGGATAGTGGGAAATACGGTCGAAATGGCTACCTCAGTCTCAGCCTCTTCTCACCAATCTACTCAGCCTTGAGCAATCCAAATGGAGCTCCGGGTGATGTCATGTTCCGCCGTACAGCCTATGAGTTACTAGCAGCTAAGGGTTACCATGAAGGATTTATCCCGTATGTTTCTGGTAAGTACTCTAAGGAAGCCTTTGATGAAGGTAAGAAAACGTGGGATGGATGGTCCGGAAGAGATGTTGGTCTCGTAACTGACCAGAAAGTCTTGGAAAATGTATTCAAGGGTGAATATGATTCCTGGGTAGCCTTCAAGAAAGCTATGTATAAGGAGCGGATTGATCAGCTGACCAAGCTTAAACCAATCACCATTGAGTACGAGCTTAAAAATCCAAACAGTACTAAGAAAGTAACCATTCATTCTTATGAAGAGATGCAGAAGCTGATGGACGAAGCAGTAGCAGAGGATGTACGCAACATTACTAATGCTACCAGCCGTGTTGATGCTAGCTGGGTCAACCTGCTCAAGAAGAAGATTTACAATGCTTATCTTCGTGAGACAGACGACTTCAGACAGTCAATCTTTAATAAGTAAGCGGCAAAATGTTTTTTTCAGAAATACATTTAAAAAAATATCTAGACTATAAAAAGTCTAGGTATTTTTTTGCCATTTATTTCTAATAAAATCAATAATAATCCATCCGAGTTAGATTAAAAACCAATTTTTGTAACTTTTTTTGTAACGAAAGTAGACAAAGAATAGAAAAATGATAATAAAAATTATAGTTTACAAGGCGTAAATTATAATTTTTATGTTATAATTGATATGTATATGTCATATTTGCTTATCATATACGAGTACTATCATTTTTTTAGTTTGGTAATAAATCTTGATTTAGAAATCGGCTGAAAAATGAGGGGTAGACAGGTGATGGTGTGCCTGCCAGCATTTGTCTAAAAATAAAATATAAAAAAAGAAGGAGGACCGCATTCAAGGTGAAACAAACTTATCATAAAGTGTCTCATGCTCTGATGACTTTGCTGCTTTTGGTATCAACCTTTCTTCCCTTGTTAAGCTCAAGTCCTAGGGTTTCTGCTGCAGAGTTAGGTGAAAGTGATTATCAGCTAACTACAGATGTCACTATTAATACTAATCCTTTAAAGGATACAGGCTACGGTGAAGGTAAATTTTACATTGCTCCGACCTATACATTTGAGGATAGCAAAGTATTAAATAATGGTGATACCATGGTTTATCGTGTTCCATCACAGTTCAAAATTGAGCGAACTTTGGAGGAAAACATAAGTGCACCGGATGGTACTGTTGTTGCCAAGTTGGTGACAGATCCTGTTACCAATACAGCGACCATTACAGTCACAAATGCTGAGTATTTTGCGAAATGCCAGATACCAAGCGTATTCAATCTTCTTTCACAGTGGTTTGGGCTGATAATATGCCTTATGACCAAGAGCAAGAAGTTAATTTCCCAGGTGCTAGAACCTATAGGCTGAAGCGTATCAAGGTTGATGAAGAACCTCAGGGGTATTCCAAGTGGGGGGTTCAGGATTCTAAGGATCCAAACTACGTCAACTGGCGTATCCGTGTCAATCGTGATGTCCAAAATCTTGGTCAAGTTGTCATTGAGGACGCTATTCCAGAAGGCCAAGAGCTGGATGAAGATTCAGGGATTACAGGTTACTACTTTACTGAGTGGGAAGGTGCTTCTGGCACACGTCAATCCTTTAATCCGAGCCAGATTGTGACAATCACTGACTCCAATCATTTCACAGTCAATGCTGGGGATTTGAGTGGAAGAGGTATTTATGTTATCTATCGGACACGTTTGACAGAGCCAGTTGATAAGGTGACCAAAAAAGCCTTTAACGATGTAACCGTTACGTCTAATGGACAAAAGATGCCAGATTTAGTATCACGTCCATTTGCACCTTTGACAACTCTTGATGGTGTCGGGGAAGGTACCCGTTCGGATGAAGTTATCTTCAAAGTCAAAAAGGAATTGACTGGCCGCAATTTGGCAGATGGTGAATTTACTTTTGATTTGATCAATAAGGATGACAACGACAAAGTTGTTCAAACGGTAACAAACAAAGACGGTGCCGTCACCTTTAAGAAACTTCGTTTCAAAAATGAGGGAACCTTTAACTATGTCATTCGTGAACGAGCAAGCAATCTGCCAGGTGTGACAAACGATGCAAATTCAGACATCAATGTTACTGTTACTGTAACAGACAACAACGGCGTCAAGACAGCAGCGGTTACCTATGACCGTGATGCTTTCACCAATACCTACAAGTTAGAGCCAGCAACTGCAGCGATTACCGCTAAGAAAGTTCTGGATGGTAAAGCACTTGAAGCTGGTAAGTACACTTTCAAGCTGACTGAGGTTGGCGGAAATAACGTGGAACATCAAGCAACAAATGACGCCAATGGTAATATCAAGTTTTCTGAAATCAACTATGATAAAGAAGGGACTTATACCTACAAGCTGACAGAAGTAGCTGGAAAGTGAAGCTGGAGTGACGTATGACAGTAAAGAACATACTGTGACTGTCACAGTGACTGAAAAACAATGCTAAAGTTGGAAGCTGCTGTCGCAGGTAACAATCCAACATTCACCAACAGTTATAAAGACTATGGTGTCAGCTATGAGTTTCTCAGCTCTAACCCAGCCTATCCAAACCTGCCAAAAGAAGTAACTGATTTGCTTCCAGCAGATACTAATCGCTACACTAGTGGTACTAATGTAGACGCTAAGCAGCCTGCTAAAACAAGTGTTACAGTTACTGAAGGCACATGGACTTTCGAAGGCTATGCAGAAACGAATGCACAGACTGTTGCGGATAAGGACCTTAAATTTACTGGTAAATGGAATTTCACTCCAGCGCCGAAATATAAGGTGACGTATGAATTTGTAAGCGCAGATCCGAATCGCGCCTTACCAGCAGAGGTAACAGAATTGTTGCCGACCGATGCCAATGAATACACAGATGGTACTGCAGTTCAAGCGGTTCAGCCAGCTAAGGATTCTATTGAAGTAACTGGAGGTACTTGGAAATTCCTTAAATATGACGCGGATAGTAAAACTATTGCAGGCTCAGATGTCAAATTTACAGGCACATGGACATTTGAAGCTAGACGTCCACAAGGACCAACACCACCACCATCTTCTTCAGATTCGACACCACCACCGTCATCATCTGGTGATAAACCAAGCGGTTCGACGGATGGAACCCCAGGTAATTCATCAGATAAAGATGGAAAAGATGTTCGTGGATCAGCAACTGGCAAAAAAGTTTTGCCGAAAACTGGCAGTGAAACATCTATCTTTGCGATAGCAGCAGGATTTGCACTGATTCTTTTATCAGCTCTTGTCTATCGTTTCAAAAAAGCTAATTAGTTTTAGCTAAACGAATCATCTCAGCTAGCTGAGATGATTTTTTCTTGTCTTTGTCACCATCTATCTCGATAATGTACTGACGTTTAAACATATAAACTCTAAAGTAAGACATTTGAATGGCTGTTTTTTTACAGTAGCTGAAATTTGCTAAGCTTGATTTTACAGTCAATGAATACTTTAAAATAAAAGAGAATTCTTGTTTTATAAAGAAGGTTTGTTATAATAAAATAAGAAAAAAAGTTTCTTTATTTAAAAGGGAGATGTGGATGAAAAATAAGAAGTTTAGGGTGATTCCTTTTTTGCCCCTATTTTTGTATCTACTGGTTTTTCAGTACGGTTATTGGGGAATTGAGCCAGAGCCGGGGGTTGCTTTATGGTTATCTTTACCTTTTTCTTTTTTTAGTTCCTGTTGTCATTGCTTTATTTTGTAGTTGCTGTTATGAATTTTTGCAACACTGATGGGGGAAGTTACTTATTTATTCAAAGGACAGCTGCTAGGGCATCTCTATCGGCTTTATTTTTCTATCTTTTTCTTTTCGATTTTGTTTTGCGGTCTTAATTATTATCAGTTGATAGCTCCATATGGCTCTCAGATGAAAATTAGTGCTGGAGAAGCTTATAATCCCCTAGCAGCTTATGCCATTCCTATCTTGCTTTTTCTCTTAGGATTGTTGGGCAATCTCTTCTTTTGGGAGTTGCAAAAGATTAAGTCCAGGAGGAGAAAGAGCAGCAGTACAGCGATAGTAATTGAGGAGTTTTTATTGCATTTAATCATTAAAAGCCTGCTGAAAATCTATTTGCTCAGGCTTTCTTTGTGCTATAATAAAGAAAAACGATGAGGAGACATTCATGAATCAAACTGTTCAATATTTACAAGAATTAACGGCTATTCCTTCGCCCAACAGGCTTTTACGGCTGAGGTGGCAGACTATCTAGTGAAAAACGCTGGAAGGATTGGGCTATGAGCCTGTCCGGACCAATAAAGGCGGCGTTCATGTTGTGGTTAAGGGTGAAAATGATGCCCAGCATCGGGTGGTGACTGCCCATGTGGATACACTGGGAGCTATTGTTCGGGCTATTAAGTCTGACGGTCGTCTCAAGCTGGATCGGATTGGTGGTTTCCCTTGGAACATGATTGAAGGAGAAAACTGTCTAGTCCATGTGGCCAGCAGTGGTAAGACTATCAGTGGGACTATCTTAGTTCACCAGACATCTTGCCATGTCTATAAGGATGCTGGGACGGTTGAGCGAACTCAGGACAATATGGAAGTTCGTTTGGATGAAAAGGTGACAAGTGAGAAAGAAACTCGCGATTTAGGAATCGAAGTCGGTGATTTTATTTCCTTTGATCCTCGTACCACAGTTACCGAGTCAGGCTTTATCAAGTCTCGCTTTTTGGATGACAAGGTCAGCGCAGCTATTTTGCTCAATCTTTTGCGAGTTTATAAAAGAGGAAAAATATTCAGCTGCCGGTGACGACTCATTTTGCTTTCAGTGTCTTTTGAAGAGGTTGGTCATGGGGCTAACTCCAGCTTGCCGGAGCAAGCTGTGGAGTATCTGGCTGTTGATATGGGGCGCTATGGGTGACGACCAGCAGACAGATGAGTATACGGTTTCCATCTGTGTCAAGGATGCATCAGGACCTTATCACTATGGCTTCCGCCAGCATTTGGTAAATTTAGCCAAGGAGCAGGACATTTCTTACAAACTGGACATCTATCCGTTTTACGGATCAGACGCCTCTGCAGCTATGAGTGCAGGAGCAGAAGTCAAGCATGCTCTGCTAGGTGCCGGCATCGAATCCAGCCACTCTTATGAGCGTACCCATATTGATTCAGTTGTTGCGACAGAGCGCATGGTGGATGCTTATCTAAGGAGTGGCTTGGTGGAGTGAGCAATCAAATTTTAGAAAAAAATCATCTGAAACGCTTGCATAAAATTGTAAGTTGTGAGATATTATTATATAGAATTACTTTAGGTTAAAAGGGAGAAAATGAAAGTAGTTTGTGTGGATGCTTGTATCCGCTCTAGGGCGTTTGGGATTGATATTGCCCTCCGCAATCGATTTTGAGCTTTTTGAAGAAATGAAAGTCCCTTATGAATTGTGGGTTTCTAAAGCGGATACAGATATATATGCTAATGCCTCTTCTAGGCAGCTTGTGCTGGATAGTTATGAAAGCCTTGGGAATTGATAGGAGTAAAGTCCGTTTTCTGGGCATAGAATTAGCTGGTAGGAGTCTTCAGGAGTTTGCTGAGGAGGAGCTTGAGCCAGAAGACTGGCTGATGATGGAGCGTCTGGATATTCCAGAAAATATTCTCTTGAGACGTGAGCAAGATTTTCATGTAGCACGCGTCCTTCATCAGGATCACATGATTGCCCTCGGGACAAGAGTTAAATAAAAAAGTGATGGGCTGGCTGGATCAGGATGTATTAGACTCTTTGATTTTGGTTGGCGAAGGTCAGGAGGCCTATCTGCCTCAAAAGATGAGGGATAAGGCCCTCTTTATTCCAACCACCTATGCAGAACAAGTAGTCCAATATCCAAGAGAGAGGGTATTTGATTCAAAGGATATTCACTTGGTGACAGTCAGTCGTTTATCTGAGGAGAAAAATGTTCTGTTATTGTTGAAAATTATGGCTTTATTGAAATTTAAAGGTCATAGGCAGTTTACTCTTGACATCTATGGAGATGGTCCTGACATGGCCATGCTGCAAGATGTCCTTGAGCTCAATGATTTGGAAGACTTGGTTCACTTTAAGGGCTATCAGTCTCAAATACCTTATCAAGCTTATGATGCCTATATTAGCACTTCCTTATCGGAAGCCTTTGCGACATCGCTCTATGAGGCTCTGGTCAATGGCTTGCCTCTGATTGGTCTGGATGTGCGCTATGCTAATCGCGCTTATATTAAGCATGGAGAGAATGGATGGCTTATACCGCAAAATGACGCTAATCAATATGTTGTCCATTTGGAGCAATTTAGCCAATTTGGAGAAAAAGAATGGAGGGGATTGTCGGCAAGATCCAAAGAACTTGCCAATCGCTATAACAGAGAGCTACTAGTCAATTTATGGGAAAAAGTTTTTAAAATGTCTAAAATAGGAGATTAAAAGGAGAAGAAGATGAAAAAGACTTTAGGGAAAAAATTAGAACTGGGAATGAAATTAGTCCCAATTCCTCTGTCCTTGCTGCTTGCTGGGAACAATGGCAGTGACTGTACAAGCAGAGGAGGTAAGTAGTGAAACAGAGGGGAATCAAGTCCAGAATAATCAGGCGACACCTCCTGTCAATCAAGAACTGCCAAATGATGGGACAATCAAAAATACACCAGCAGAGGAAGCTTCTGGTCTGACCATCTCAGAAGAAGGAGAGAAGGGTGCAGCCCAAGTCACGCCTGAAATCAAACAGTTAGCTCAAGAATTTTATGACTATCATACTCAGGAAGAGAGATGAAATAACTAAGGCTGCAACCATGACATCTGTCATGCCAGAGATACAGTCGGTGGAGCAAATAGAAGAAGCAGCTAAAAAGTATGATCATGCTTATGCGATCCGTAAGATGGATGGTGTCTTTAAATACATTGATTTAAAGCAAGTAAAAAATTTAAATCTAGTCAGAGATGAACACTTTCAAGAAGTTCCTTCAGGAGAAGTTTATTATGGTCAATCGCTAATTCAAAATAATACTGCCCTCTTCTTTTTGAATAAGTGGGAGGCTATATTCAATCCAAATCCAAGTCCAGAAGAAGTAGCGAAGATACCAAAAGCTATCATTCCACGTTCTGAGTTGGATTTGACAGTCGATGAAACCTATCCTACAAAGAGTGTTTTTTTGCAGATGACAGGTATCGCATCAAACATCGGGATGGGTATAACATTTGAAGAAGCATTTTTCTAGAAAAAGTATTTACCTGAGTCAGATAATAGGAGTATTTATCTATGGAAAGAGATTAAGGCAGATATATTCTGACTAATCCTAATTTGTTCCGAAATTGAAGCAAGTTCTAGTGAAAGAGATTTGAGTTAGTACCTATGAACCGTACTTTCAGAAAAATTGCTTATCAGTGGAAAAGGAAGCTGATGATGAATACACTTACTGGAAATCGAAAAAGATTGATTCACTTGTAGATTCAAGAGATAATTTCGCTACAGATCACATCTATTTTGATTCTTTTGATTATAACACTCTATATCCTATGGAGACAATCAATTTTGCGGGTTTTCACTAGAGGTCTAAATAATGGTGCATTGATGATGTTGACTAGATAATATGGGATTGAGAAAATATAATCTATGAAAAAGCCCTATGTACATATTGATTGGCTGGGTAAAAATCCTTCTCTAGATGCCACCCTTGGTTTGGTGAAAGATAATATTAAAGACCTTCCACTATAAACTGTATCTGATGAAACCTCATGATAGGACTCGCTATTATATCGATCGAGACTATACGATTGATATTGAGGGTGTCATAATATTGATGAGACGCCAGATGGTGGACTTCAAGTCTATGAACCAACTTTTCACAGGGTGGTGGACAGACAACAGGTGGTTATGAAACCTGATCAAGGAGAGCTAGATAGCTTTTTCAGAACGGTCAAAGCTGAAGGTTTCGTCTTTAAAGTTTCAGATGTTAAGAAGGTTGGGGAAGGAGAGACCGAACCGGGCAAGGTTCTTGTCCGTTACCAAGACGAGCAGGGGCATGCTATTGCTAACCCTATTAAGGATGAGCAACCAGGTAAGACTAGATATACAGTCAGTCCTAAACCTCTAATTTCCTATAATAACAAGCTCTATACTTATAAATCTCGGCTAACTGCCTATGATGCTGAATCGGGAGAGTATGAAGCAGGAAGAACCAAAGAAATCGTCTATGAGTATGAACTCAGCCAGCACCAGCTTCCAAATGACGCTCCAAGCGAGGACAAGCCTGTCTTGGAAATGACCCGCTTTGTAGATGAATCAGGTCAAGAGCTATCAGATCCAGAGCGAGGTTTAGTAGCTTCTAAGACTATCGCTGGCTATGACTTCCAGTCCAGCAGTGACGAGGACGGTATTCGCACCCACGTCTATCGTGCTAGTGTGCATGAAGTACCGACAAACGCACCAAGTGAAGAGCGCCCAGTCATGTCGATGACTCGCTTTGTAGATGAAACAGGTCAAGAGTTATCAGCCCCAGAGCGTGGTTTGGTGGCGTCTAAGACTATTGCCGGCTATGATTTCCAATCCAGCAGTGATGAGGACGGCATTCGTACGCATGTCTATCGAGCCAGCGTGCACGAAGTACCGACAGATGCTCCAAGTGAAGAGCGCCCAGTCATGTCGATGACTCGCTTTGTAGATGAATCAGGTCAAGAGTTATCAGACCCAGAGCGTGGTTTGGTGGCGTCTAAGACCATCGCTGGTTATGATTTCCAATCCAGCAGTGATGAGGATGGCATTCGCACCCATGTCTACCGAGCAAGTGTTCATGAATTACCGACAGACGCTCCGATTGTGGACAAGCCGGCTATTGAAATCACTCTTTTCCTAGATGTAGATGGACGGCCATTGGCAGCAGCAGAATTTGGTTTGCTAGATGCTAAGAATTTTGAAAAATATGGTTTTGTTTCTGTAACGGAAGCAAATGGCGTTCGAACTTATGTATACGTGCCAAAAACGAATACTCAAATAGCTTTGGGAACAGAAACTTCTGAGCAGAAGAGTCCTGTAAAGGTTGAAAACTCTGAGACTACTCCTGTTCTGTCTCGAGTGTCCAAACATCAATTACCAAATACTGGAAACACAAATTCATCATTCTTGGGAGCAGCAATTATCAGCCTTTTGGCTTCCGTTGGCTTACTACATTCCAAGAAAGAACGAAAAAAATAAGGCCAATTTGGTCTTATTTTTCTTTTTCCATATTTTTGCTGTGACTTATCTGACACTCCAGACACTAACTGATTTTTCCTCCACAGGAAATTCTCCCCAGCCTTGGTCGTCAATAGTTACGATTTGGGAGCTGTTGCCTAGATAGTCGCTGAATTCTCTGCCAGCCCATTCCGTACCGACCAGCATAGATTTGCTGGTTGCTTGGTCATTACTGATAAGAACAGCGATTGGTTGACCATCGTCCTTGCCTTGGCGAGTCCAGCCGATACAATTGGCATCGTCCAAGTAGTCAATCTGCTCACCATAGGCTAGATTGAGACGGATGTCTAGGAGTTTATCCAGTAGCTCTTGAAAGCTCTCTTGGGCAAATTCTCCGCTAATGCCATAGTAGTCTCCGTAAAAGACGCAAGGCAATCCGGCTTCTCTTAGAAGTATGAGAGCATAGGCCGCAGGCTTGAACCATTCTTCAACTGTAGACTCCAGGGCCTGCCCTCTCTGAGTATCGTGGTTGTCCACAAAGGTTACAGCTGATTCAGGATGATTCTTTGCAAGTGTCTGGTCAAAAATAGTTCGCAGGTCATAGTCTGCTCCAGATTTGCTGGCATCAAATAAATTATGATGAAGTTTAACATCGACTAGGTCAAAGCGGTAGTCAATATTTCTAAATAATCATTATTGGCCTTCTCATCGCTATTCCAAAATTCCCCAAAGACATAGAAATCATCGCCGTATTTCTCAGTAATATCGCGGATGAAATTTTTCATAAAGAAGGAATCGATGTGCTTAACAGCATCTAAGCGAAAGCCATGTACACCAGTGCTTTCAATGAACCAATGAGCCCAGTCATAGAGATTTTGGATGACTTCGGGGTGCTTGAAATCAATATCCGCATACATCAGATAGTCGTAGTTGCCGTTCTCGTTATCCACCAGCTCATCATCTGCCCAACCTTTATTGTCGCCTTGAATGAGGAAAATGCCTGACTTGTTGTTTTTGGCATCGTAGTCAGTGCCAGTGAAGTGGTACCAGTGCCATTCAAAGTCATTATAGGCTTTTTTGCGGCCTGGGAATGCAAAATGCATCCACGCTTCTATTTCAAATGGTTCTGAGATTTCTACATTTCGGTCATTTGGATCAACTTCAACGACAGTAAAACGCTCTTTGTAGTCAGCTGCGGCCTTGTGATTGAGGACCACATCAGCAATAGCTTCGATACCGTTCTGGCTAAGTGCTTCAATCGCTCGGAGGTATTCTTCTTTCAATCCATACTTTGTGCGGACGGTCCCTTTTTGATCAAATTCGCCCAAATCAAAAAGGTCGTATACACCATAGCCGACGTCATTAGATCCTGTTCCTTTGAAAGCTGGCGGCATCCAGACTTTGCGAATTCCTTTCGCTGCTAAGTTTGGTGCGTCTTCCGCTAAGCGATTCCAATGCTGACCGTCATCTGGCAGATACCATTCAAAATACTGCATTAAGGTTTGATTTTCCATACTGTGATTCCTCTAATTCTTACTGATTGGCTTTATTGTACCAAAAGAAGCAGAAAGGCGCAATCGTTTGCGTCTTTTCTGCTTCTATAGATAGTTTTGACATCTTTCATAGATAAAAGATAGAATAGATTGAAACAAAAGCGCTTACATAGTATAATGGACTTGTTATAAAAGATTTTATCTAAAGAAAGGTGTCTTTATGAGAAAGAAAAGACTAGTTACATTACTCCTGCCAAGTTTGTTACTTGCACCTTTGGTATTGGCGCAAGCTGTTCAGGCGGATGAGGCGACTCAAGCTAGCAGCGAGCGCACGGACAATCTCAAGACAGAAACAGTTGTAAAGGCTTCTGAAACTGGCTCCAAGGACCAAGAGTCAACGGCAGTAGAAACTTCAAATCAGACTTCTTCAGAAGATTCGGTGCAGGAAAAGCAAGACAAGGCACCGCTTGCGGCTGAGGGAACGGTACCTAGCCTTAGCCCAGCGCAGGAGCAGGAGCTTCTTGCTTTGGCTAAAGATGTCAGCTCAGCACCTTCCGCTGCCTCAACTGCTGTGAAAGGTCAAGATTTATCTGCCTATACCGGCGGTCTTTCAAATCCTTCACTCTCAGATAAGGAACTAACCCTGCAGGAGGCTGTAGATGAATTGCTCAAGTGGGCAGCAGTCAGTGATTCTCAGTTGGGTAGCAGTGCCGAGGATAGAGCAAATCTAGCAAAGAGTCTGGGGATGATTGAAAAAGAGGCTGATTTGACAGCCAGTGTCCAGGGTGCTAATCTGCAATCTATGTATTCGGTTGCCAAGCGACTGCATGATGCTTATCGCTCCGAAAAGAAAGAGCCCCTTTTTTTGAATGGTCGTTCACAGCCAATTTTTCCATATAGTAGTGGTGAAGACAGATATGAGGAGTATACTTATGAAGGCAGTGAGATTGTTCGTTTCCCAGTCTATGTAGAGACTGACTACGATACGGATGGTGACGGTAAGCGAGATTTAGTCAAGGCTATTGTGCAGCTTCCTAAAGCAGCTGCTAAGGGTGATTATAAGGCTGCGACAATCTTGGAAGCTCGTCCCTATGTCGCTGGAACCTTGGACGAAGACCATGTGACGCTAGAAAGTCTCAATCTGCCGACAAACGGTTCTTATGACATGAAGAGCCTGCGCAATCAGCCAGCTAAGCGCCAGCCAGTTTCTAGCATGAGCAGTATTGATGCAGCAAAAAGAGCAATGTCATCGGATTGGTATTATTACAGTCCATATGAGGGGATTTATGACTATGAAAACTTGAACTGGTATGATTATTTCCTCGTCCGAGGTTATGCCTTTGTTTCTAGCGCTGGTCTAGGAACCAAAGGTTCTGAAGGTTTTAATACAACTGGCTCTGATTTAGAAATTGAAGCATTTAAAAATATTGTCGAATGGGTCAATGGTAAACGAACGGCCTACACAGACAGAACTAACAATATCGAAATCAAGGCCGACTGGGCTAATGGCAAGGTCGGTATGACTGGTCTGTCTTGGGCTGGTACGACAACTTTCGGTGTGGCAACGACTGGCGTTGAAGGCTTGAAAACCATTGTTCCAGCAGCTGGAATTGCCAGCTGGTATGATTATTTCAATAGTCAAGGGTCGGCTTACACCAATCCGCCCTACAGTGATTTATCTTGGCTGTCGCTCTATGTTGCTACACGGTTGCTGGATCAAAGGATTGGGCTGCTATCAGTAACAAGTATGCTGACTACATTAATCAGTTAAATAAGGACCAGAATGCCCACGGCCGCAATTACAGTCCGGTCTGGCAGGAGCGGGATTACACGCTACATCCAGAAAAGATAAAGACCAGTGCCCTGCTAGTTCATGGTTTGAATGATGACAATGTCAAAACCAAGCACTTTGAGCTCATGTATGATGCGCTAAAAAAAGCCGGCCAAGATGTGAAACTTTATCTTCACCAAGGAAATCATATCAATCCAGCTGCCATATCTAGAGGCTTTGGTATTACAGCTAACAAGCAAGATTTTTATGACCTGCTCAATACTTGGTTCTCTCATTACCTTTATGATGTAGAAAATGATGTCAGCAAACTGCCTGCTGTTTTGGCGCAAAATAACTATGATCCAAATAAATGGACCAGTTATGATGATTGGAAAAGCAGTAATCGCTTGATTCTGACAGCTCAGTCCAAGCGCTTAGAAGAAACGATTTCCAGTGACTACTCAGGATCGGGAATTGATACTAGCAAGCGTGATGAAGCGGTTAGCAAAGCTTCTTCTAAGGCTAATTTGACCTTTATGACAGATGTCAAAGAGAATATGACAATTAAAGGACATATCCCAGTCCATTTCAAGGCGGCTCTAGCAAAGGGGGGGTGGCAGTAATCTGCAGGTCAATGCTCTCCTAGTAGATGTATCAGACCAAGAGTTTGATGTGGTTGGAAACGGCGCAGCCAGCGATGAAAGTCAGAAAGATGGCTTCTGGATGGGCAGCAATCTCAACAATATGGATATCAAAAATTTTGCGACTGTCAAAACCAAATACAAAGTCATTGCCAAAGGATGGGTCAATCTGGCTAATCCAGAATCGGGCTATGTGCCGTCTAGCTCGCAAAATAGTATTGATCCTCAAATTGGTCAATTCCATGACTATACAGTCTATTTGCAGCCTAATCTCTATACGATGAAAAAAGGCCATAAGCTGGCTCTGGTTTTCAACACGTACGACCCAAGCGATCTCACGATTGATCGTCAATATGAAGTGACTTTCAAGACGGACTCTATCAGTGCCCTAATACCTACTTTGGAAGCTAGTCGCCTGCAAAAGGCAAACTATATACCGAATGCTCTTGATACAGTTTATGCAGCTCTACCAGAGATTATTGGTGCAAAATTAGTCGCACCAGCAATTTTAGAAGTTCCTGAGTATATCTTAGATAGCGAGGAAGGCGGAGAAGTTCCGTCAGTTCAGTTGGCGGTTCACTATGCAGAACATTATGATCAGGCAGTAGGAAAAGTTCAGAAGATAAGCAAGCAGCAAGCTCCAGCTACCTTACCTGAAAACCGGCAGTAATTCAGATAAGGGAATTCTGCATCTTGGCCTGGCTCTGCTGGTCAGCACACTAGGTTTATCTAGTTTAGCAAAGAAATACTCACAACGTTAGAGGTTCTGTTTAAAAAAGCAGCTAGAATTTCATAGTTAGATGAAGTTCAGCTGCTTTTAGCTTTATCTTGTATCTGACCTTAGGCAGAGACGAGACAAAAAGCCGCAAAAAGAGTATACTAATCT
>BNJU01001250.1_pt1 | contig 44490 bp, 89 predicted proteins | sample 8539281 | NCBI WGS metagenome assembly BNJU01 (sample SAMD00202456, study PRJDB9452) | human saliva metagenome | isolation source: human saliva | place: Japan
GGTCAAGGCACTCGACCCCGTCGCAAAAACTCTAGGAAGAAACGGATAAAGGGCTGCTGCATATCCCCTATCCTAAGCCTTCCCCGTTATCACGAGGGAGCGGTCAACGTCAGCCAATCACACATCGCTGTCGCTCGTGTTCTTGGGACGTTTTCCCATACGACCTGTTACCCAATCAGCTTCGTCCTGTGGACTTGCTTCTTGGACAGGTCAGCAAGGGGGCCCGCGCAAGTGGTGGGAAGGGCACAAAGAAGGGGCTGTTGCACGAATATGCAACAGCCCTTTTTGATGTAATTTTAGGAATCACTGATAAAATGAGGTCTGCCAGATTGGCGTAGATTTTTTTCGTCCGAACGAGGTGGAAAACCGGACGCAGAGTGGTGCTCTGTGGAGGATTTTTCCGCCAAAGTGCGGGCAAAAAAAGATGCGTCAAGATGGTTGTACCGAATTTATCAGTGCTTCCTTTACTAGCGGCTTGTTATTTCTCGATCGCTCCGTGCCAGTTGTTGATGCCGCCCATCTCCACAATATGTGTATAACCCATGCTCGCGAGCTTCTGCGCCGCCTGCTGACTGCGTGCCCCGCTGCGGCAGTAGACAAAGATCATCTGATCCTTGTCGGGCAGCTCCTTTGGCGGTGCCGTAGTAATGGATTCGTTCGGCACATTGATGGCATGCGGGATATGTCCACCTGCATATTCCCCCGCCGTCCGCACATCCAAAATAATATAGTTCGTATTCTCCGCCATCATCCGCTGCGCCTCATCGGACGCGACGCGCTGAAATGCTGCCATCGTCTCTTCCTTTCCCTCCGTTGCCGCTGACGACTGTGCTCCGCCACAACCAGAGACAGAAAGCATCAGCATAACGACGAACATCAATACCATCCATATTCTCATCGTATCACTCCTCAAAAGTAGATTTATTCTCTTATTGTAACAATTATCCAGATTTTTGCAAATGGTATACGAAAAACGACACATCATGATGATGCAGGCGCTGTTCGAGAGCGATAGGTAATCGCCGATAAATTTAGCTTGTTTTTCAGTACCAAATACAGTACCATAGATGCAAGGTGATGAAGGTGAGTAAATGGGAAAAAAACTTCTTGCGAGGATTCGGCATAACCCAAGGAGCGTGCGTTTTGACGAAGCGGCAAAGATACTGGAACACATGAGGGTATCACCGCAGTCAGCCAAAGCGCGGCTCCAGCCATTGGACGTTTCGGAAACCTGGAACTGCGCCGATCACGATTCCAAAACACGAGCCCTACGTTAAGGAAGTTTACATCAGAATCATCATGGATGTTCTCAATAAGGAAGAAGGCTGATATGATGAAAAAGGATATTGCATACTACATGGGACTGCCATATCGAGAAATTATTGAAACTGACCCACACGGTGGGTTCGTTGGGCATATCGCCGAACTTCCCGGCTGTATAACACAGGCAGAAACGAAACGTGATCTGCTCGATCAGCTGGACGATGCAAAGCTCTCATGGATCGAGGCAGCGCTGAGAGGACGGTGTCCCCATTCCCGAACCCCTACAGGAAGAAGACTTCAGTGGTCGTTTTTAACCTGCGTCTGCCAAAGAGTCTGCATCGGAATCTTGCTCTGACGGCAAGAGCGGAGGGGTCAGTCTAAATCAGTTGGCTACCGCGCTAATTGCCGGTGGGCTCAAAAACGTTACGAATACATACTAAAAAGAGTCGTGATACGGCATAATTTCCGTATCACGACTCTTTTTCGTTCCAAAACCAATCTTCTATATCACTTCTGCAGCAACATAATCAGTGAAACAGAATCATAATCGCACCGCCGATGGTCGGCAGGGCAACAATCCAAAAAGCGCAAAACAGGGCAGCGGCGCGAGGTGCGTCAGCTTTGCCCCGGCGTACGAGCCGAGCGAGAGCGCGACGAGCGTCTGGATGAAAAGCCACGGCTCCAGCTGTCCATAGAGGAGATAGCCGATACCGCCGCTGATCGAGATGGGTACGATGATCATCATCGTCGTTCCGATGGCCTGCAGGAGCGGCACACCGAACACAACCATAAGGGCGATCTGTATGTAGGCCGCAGAGCCGATACCGAATGCACCCGAGAGGACGCCGCAGAGAAAGCCGATGGGCAGCCCATAGAGATAGAGGCGTCGCCCCGTCAAGAGCTCCTCACGCACGTGGATATGCGCTGAGCCACACGGCACGGTAGATGCGCAAGTAGAGGAGGAAGGCGCTCGACAGGAGCATAACGCCCGTAAAGAGGCTGAGATTCGGTGCCTCCATGTGGTTGGAAATCACCGCACCGAGGAGTGCACCGAGAAGGCCACCCGCCCCGAGTACCGCCCCCGTCATGGGAACGACCTCACGCTCGCGGTAGTGACTGACTGCCCCCGACAGCGTCGTGAACGCCATAGATCCGAGGGCGACGGCAAGCGCCTGATGGATGGGCACGCCGAATCCGACGACGAGCAGAGTGATGATCACGCCGCTGCCGCCCGCCCCGACAAAACCGATAATTCCGCCCATGAGAAGCATCGATACGAAGAGCATACCTGCCCCGCCCCCATTTTTTCATGACGATAGAAAACAAAAAAGAAGCCGTAAACGGCTCCTGTCCATTTCGATGGTGACGCCTATGGGTTCGAACCCATGAACCCGCCGTGAGAGGGCGGTGTCTTAACCACTTGACGAAGGCGCCGAATTTGGTGACGCCTATGGGATTCGAACCCATGAACCCGCCGTGAGAGGGCGGTGTCTTAACCACTTGACGAAGGCGCCACATATGTCAACAAGACGTACTATATCATAGGGGTTGGAGAAAAATCAAGGAAATTTTTGATATACGCCTCAATCCCCATCTATCCTCTGCATCGTATCACGAAACATGTTGTGAGTTACGATCCTCCTGCACCAAATGCTCTGCACAGTCAATGTCTGATAAGCTACATTGATAAAAGCCGCCGCGAATTGCCCTCACGAACGGCAGCCTGTTTCCTGACTCCCCCGCCACGCCGACACGACGTGGGATAGCAAATCAAGGAATCCCCGCGACTCGCTCATTAAAATCTTGGAACGGCTCTGATTTCATCCGCATCGAAGTAGCGCAGGTAATATCCCCTACTGCACCACGCGCTGCAAATTCTGCAAGAATCGAACGGTCAACATATCCTAGTGCGCAGAATCGTTGAGTGCTCCGTTGATGGAATTCCGATCCCCATGGTACAAGGTCGAGCCGTGAATAGAGATTCGTCACGTTACGAATCGTCTTTTTCCGCCAGACCCCTCGAGCACCTCACGCTGTGATAGGCACTGCGGGTGATTGCACACAGTCACCAGCAAAACGTTCGGCAGCTCCTGTGCAAGATAGTTTGAATGTATATCGAGGCGGCTCAGCAACACCACCCACGAGGCGGCACAAACGTCACCTTAATCGGGCTCCGGATAAAGTAGTCCGAACGAGCAACGTTCTGTATTGCTAGCCCCATCGTAATACCGACCAGAAAAACCATCCATTAAAATGCGAAAAGATATTCGAGTGTTGCGCTGCCGATCGCCGAACTGATTGGATACTGCCCATCCGAGGCGGACTAGACGGAACAATAATAACCTCCTGCAAATGGTATTTCTTTTCCAATTCACGCTCAAGCTGACCATAGGCAATGTTGTCAGGATTTTGAATCTCGATGCGGACGATTCCGCGTTCTTTGCCGATGGAGAGCATCCGTGAGACGGTCCGGACGCGAGATACCGAGCAGCTCACAGATTTCTTTTTGTCCTGAACCGTCCTGATAGTACAAACTGCAGCATTTGAAGATGAGACGAACATCATCAACAATCATTGTGACCCCCTTCTCCCACGCACCACACCTCTCTAACGACATATTCTAACTTTTTCAGCAACATTGACTATGTTCTATCGGAATGTGGAAAAGGGACCGCCGCTGCTGCGGCAGCTCCCTGCTGTAATACTCGAACACAATTAAGAGTACAGATAAGTCAAACGGTTCCTTTGTAAACTTCGACCGTCATTCCCTACTTGATATTAACCTTCACGAGGAAAACATCGATAACTTCGGTACTTCCATCTCAGCGCAATTTTCCCGTTTTTCGTTGCCAAATTCTCCACAGCCCTTTGGCTGTCCTAATTGAACAAAAATCTACACTCTATCTTAGAGACTGTTTTATCAGCGATTCCCTAACAGGATGATGTGTCCAACCTCACGCAATGTATGAAGCACCTCATCACCTATTATGCCTGTTTTTCCTCCCGGCGCTTCATATAGAGATATATCTTCTCCGTAACAATGCCCCGAAGCAGAATAACAACAATACCGACGATAAAATAACGTACGGCCAAGTCACCAAGCGGCAGGCCAAACATCGTAATCCCCGCTGCAATCCCCATATAGACAAAGAGTTCGCCGCCGTTGGCGTGTGGGAAGAGCCCCGTCACAGGATGCACAAAGCTGACCGCTGCATCATAATAGGCGGGCTTATACTTCTGCTCGACAAAGTTGCCAAACGTGTAGCACATAGGATTGCCAAGAGTACTGCAAGAACAGGGAGGACGGTATGGCGTGTAATAATGTTCTGTGTCGCACGTTGTGCAACGCCGTTTACACGCTCCTCTCCAATAAGTTTGATGAGCGAGTTGACTGCTGTCATCATGATGACGAGAAGTGGGATAATGCCAGTTACCCACGAGGTAAACGTCGCCACCCGCACGGAAGAGATCCATAAAGCCGTTTTGCTGCTGTTGCTATCAGTTCCATAATTTTATATCCCTCTCGATTAGTAAAGTCAATGCTGCCGCATGGGCGATCAACACGGCAGGGGACCTGTAATAACACGCGAATAGAGAACGGCAGGAACACCGAGGCTCAATCGTTTCGGACTGGCTTCCCCTAGACTGAGCCCAACTGGAACAAAGTCAGCACCAACTGTGCATTGATTGCAAAAAGAGCGGGCAGTGCATACTGTGGAGGAATATTGCCCATACCTATCTGCGCACCGAGCAGTGTACCGACAACCTGCGCGATGACCGCCCCAGGCCCAAGAACCGGTGAGATGAAGGGAATTGCACAAATGAGCGAAATGACCAGCATCCCCGGCAAAGAGCTTGCCAGTGGCGAGATTGTGTTGGCAATGACATTGCCCAGACCGGAGACACTAATGATGCCAAGAATCATGGAGACAAACGCCATAAACGGTAAAAATACTCTTAACCGTAATGTCGATGGTTTCACGTCCGGCAGCATAGAATTTATTCACGATGCCACCGATAGCGATGCCAGGCGCGTAACGAAGTTCTTTTTCTCGTCCGCCTGCATGGCGGCAACCTCTGCCTTTGCCTGAGCCTTTGCTCTTAGGTGTATGCTCTGCGACTGATTCCCGAGCGCTTTCACCTCAGCCTCATCCGCTTCAATGACACACGAAAGATCAACAGCAGAGACATAGAGTTCCTTCGTAATGAACTGCGCCAAGGGACCAGTCTTGCCAACAGGCAGGACGTTTGCCGTCAGAATCGCTTCTTCGGATAGACACCACACCGAGCCGTCCCCCGCAGTCCCACGACAGCAAGCAGGATCTCCTCATCCGGCACCCCCGTCGTGAATCCATCGACCGCCGCGCATCCTGTCTCCTCAGCAATTTTGCCGCAAGCGGATGGATACCGCCGCCTCGTCACGCTCACGATCTGCAGCGCGTCTCTGTCGGAACAAGGACGAGGTCCGCCCCATCCGCCCTTTCCTGCAACAATCTTAACTGATTTGTACATACATTTACCTCCTCTGGGATAAATTATACCTAACATCCATCCCCCAACCGTGCAATCAGCGCATCGAGCGCCTGGATATGCCCCTGTATAGTGAGCGCGGCGTCTCTCCGGCAAGGCTTCATGCACTCTGCATGCAGATCACTAGATCGTCGCCCCGCAATCCCCTTCATCGGTCGAAAAACGGCTGAGAATAGTCATTCCCTGCACTAATGCGTCCGTCCAAGATTTCACCATTGGAACGACAGGCGATCCCAACAATGCTCGAAGGTCTGAGCTTTCGTCGACGCGAGCCAATCCCGACATTGCCGAGTTTGTGCATCACGCACAGCACGCTATTCTCTGCAGATGCGTACCGATCACCTGAATGACAAAAGAGCAGGGAAAATCACCGAGAAGCACCTCTGTCTGCAAGGAATCATTCCTCCTTCCTTTATCTTTCTATCGTTCGTAATTATAGCATCGGATCATACAATATTTTCTTGATTGAATTTTTGTAAAATGTGTTGTTCTGTTTAACATCTTATTCGCATTTGTTCTCCTCAATACAAAAAGACTGCCGTACGAAACATATTCTTCGTACGACAGCCCCAATACTACAGTTTCCCTATACTGTTTTGGATATGAGCTCTATGTAGTGGGTAAGAACCTTTCGCATCCCTTCATCTTCTGCCTTTTGTATCTCGATCAAAAGAATCCGTCTGTACGGTGCGTATCTCCTCCATCGCCCCCGTAAGGAAATCCGTATAGACGTTCAGCTTCGATACCGTCGCGTACAGCACGCCGCAGGTTCTCGTCCCCAGTGCCAGACCCTCCGTGAAGAACGAGGGGCACGGGTACTGCGGCAGAGAGCTCATGCAGCCGCACAAAGTTCAGCTCTGGCGTACGATTGCTGATAAACACCATGCGAGGTGCTGATCGATACGGCAAGTGAGTCAACACCTGTCTCATCGGCAAACGTTCGTGCCTCCTCAACCGTCGTATACACACTGTCAGAGATATCCCCTCGATCCCTCCGATGCTCCACCGACGTGTCCGATCTCCGCCTCGACACTCACGCCCTTCGAATGGGCATAAGCAACAACCTCCTTGGTACGGCGAATGTTCTCTCCGCATCTTCTCCATCGACGCATCAAGCATAACAGAGGTAAAACCGAGTTCAATGGCACGCCGAAGAAAATCAAAAATCTTGCCCGTGATCAAGATGCAGAACAATCGGTGTCTCCCACCTTCCCGCCCAGTATTTTCCTACAAGCGCTGCCTCCTCGAGAGAGATCAGTCCAGCATGCCCCTGCGCAAAAAGAAAGCAAGATCGGCGTTTTGAGGGCATCAGCCGTTTGTACAAAAGTACGGCAGGCGTTTAGCGTGAGAAAATCAGGCGCAACAATGCCATAATGCCCGGCCTTCGCAGCGTTGAGTACAGATTTTCCATCGACCAGCATGAGGGATCCTCCCTTTTCTGAAAAACACATAGATATTGTGATTATCATATTTCAGAGGAGTCCATTTGTCAATTATTTGTTACCATTGGTCATTTTCTTGTTGATCGCACACGAAAACGACTACGGAAAAGCATCGGCCCTCGATGTCGCATATTGAATGACCCGCCCCTCACGATCTGTCGTCCAATATGCGTGTGACAAAGATCGGCGCCTCCTCCGGCACTTCAAGATAGGTGCCGTTTCCGGTGTCGCGCGAATCACCTCGATGGTCTTGTCCTCTGCATGGGATGAACATCATGCTCCTCCAAGGTACGAAGTAGGCCATGTTCCGCAAAATTGAGGTGCATGAGTTCTGGGCATAGTGAAAGTGGGACATAGTCATCCGTAAGCGCATAGATCTTTTTCATCCACATAGCGCAGACGTTTGAGATGAAAGACAAAGTGTCTCCTCAGCAATGCCGGAGCATCGTCGCAAGATTACCATGCGCCGTTTCTGACCACCTGCTGCAGTACCGTACTGCGTGACACGCCCTCTGCTGAGAACATCTGTCGCAAGCCCAAAACCTCGCATTGTGGCCTCCGAGGTAATCCACAGGGATCTTTCTCTCCTGTATAGAATGAGCCGCGTCCCTGCATCCGAACAATCTTATTCTCTGCCGCCGAAGATCAAGCGCCCGCCGTATGGTTGACCGACTGACTCCCAGCTGTCTGACACAGCTCGCGTTCTCCGGGAATGGGAGAGCAGTAGGCTAAATCGACAAGTGTCGCTCCATCGCATCACGCACACTCGTGCAGAGGGACGTCGTCTTTTCCCATGCAGGCCGCATCTCCCTCTCTTTTCCTTTTTGTCATGGTATTCGATTACTTATTCTTTTGTCAACATAAATTCACTTGATAAAAATATATTACCTATGGTAACATATTTTTGTTTCTGAGTAATTTGCAAATACACTGGTGAAGTTAAGCCCGTCCGACTTGCTGACAATAAACAATAAAAAGACGTGCTAAAGGAGACCGGCTAACTATGCCAGTGATTTTCAACGATATAGGAGGTTCGATCATGCAGACGCATTCCACGCCTTCTCGTCGTCAGTCAAAATCTTACCTATACGGAGAGGAAGCCCTTGTCTCGCCAAGGCTTCTGGATGCCGTGGCAAAAGCGAACTGGGCTGACGATCTACTTTACCTGCCCGTTCTCAGATATCCGACTAATTCGTGAGAATACAGACTCGATCATCGTCACCGCACAGGCGATGGAGAGCCTACCCCTGGACGCGGAATGGGACACCTTCTCCCAGAGGCACTCTATGCGGCAGGAGCTCGCGGCCTTCACTCAACCATGCGGAACAGCCCATGACCATCGCAGAATTATCAAAAACCATTGTACGTGCACGTGAGCTTGGCATCACTACCATAGCCTGTGCAGACTCCTTGTCGGTCGTGCCATCGCTGCATTCAGCCCGACATTCTCCTCTGCCAGACCGACCGATCTCATCGGCACGGGCAAAGACGGCGAACGACAGTTATACGACCTCCATTGTTACAGAGATTCGTGCGATTAACCCCCTACCATCGGCATCATGATTGCATCGGGCATTACAACGGCAGACGATGTGTACCGTGTTCATGCATCTCGGAGCGGACGGCGGTGGTGCAACGAGCGGTAATTCTAAACGCACCTAATCCTGCCGCAGCATCGCAGAGATGGCGAACGCTGTTATACGCGGTATCAGAACGCCGTACGTAAGGAGAAAATATATGAGTGTTTTTGACTTTCCCTCACGTCACACGAAGAACGCCAACCTTTGATCAACATCACCGAGGAACTGCGTGCGGCAATCCGCGAGTGGTATCCGTGAAGGGATCGCGACGGTGATCTCGCCGCATACGACCTGCGCCGTATTCTCTCGAAAGTTCGTTCACGATGTGGATGCGGACGACAATGAGTTCCTCAAAAACGATCTGGACGCTGTGCTTCAAAAGATCATACCGAATCAGAACAGGCTGAGACCAATATCAGTATCCCGGAGAGGAGCACTATCGCGCCGTTGAAAGCTGGCCGGATGCTGGGCTTATCTTCCGGGCGGCGACCGCACTGCCCTCTGGAACTGTGATGCACATCTTAAGGCGACCCTCATCGGTTCATCGGAGACATTCGAGTGACTGAACGGCAAGCACTCGAGGTCGGCATGACCGGCTACTGCTATTTTGTTGACTTCGACCGCACCCGTCCACGCACACGCAAATGCACGATTGTCGAAGATGAGTAGAGGATATTCTGATAACCCATACGAACATCACCACACAGAACGTTTTTCACCTGATCTTAACGCCAAAGGAATCTCCCCAAGAGGAGATTCCTTTTTGCTTATACTGATCTTATCCCAGGAATCTCACAGAAGCATGCCTGCAAGCCCCCAAGCCGATGGCGACGCTGACCGTGCAGGTGATGAGGCCGGGCAGCATAAAAGCTGTGGTTAAAAGACGTATTTTGCCGATACGAGGTCGTTCCCGTGCGGTCAAAAGGCGATGCCCTGCGAGGACGGTGGCGTAGCTGGGGATGAAAAAAAGAGTCCGCTGACTGCGGGGAAGATACCGATCATCATCGGCGCAGAGATGCCGGGTGAGGCCCGAGCGGCGCGAGTGCCCCGAGCGTGCCCTGCCTGACTGAGAATCAGTGAGGAGAGGAAGAAGAGGACGAGCGCAAAGACCCATGGATGTGCCATGACGATGTCCTGTGCCGCTGCCCTGCAGGGAAAGGCGAGGTTGTTCTCGACGAGTGTATCCCCTGCCCACGCAAGGCCAAAGACGCAGTAAACGCCCATGAGTCCCTGTTTGAACACAGACTGCTCGATGACGGAGTAGACATCGACCTTGGCCGCAAGAAGGATGACGCCCGCCATAATCATCATGACGATCTCGATGGTCATGGTCATGGGGAACATCGTCATGTGGTCGCCGACGAAGATAGGTTGGACGCAGTTCAGGGGAAGATACCGAAAGGCAACGACCATGACGGTCGCAAGGATATAGAAACACAACGGCTGTTTTTCCCGATGTCCGAATGTCTTTTCCTGAAAATCCGTCTTTTCATGGATCGGTGCAGCATCCCCCGCCGCGACGCGCGCCAGATAGGCGGGGTCCTCTGCGAGTTCCGCTCCATGCGCGAGGCATGAAGAGCCCCCGCTAGTACGCAATGAGTGTTGCGGGGACACAGACGAGGAGAATGTCGATCAGGGAGATGTTCGCGGGAGCCGAAATCCCAGCAGTGCGACGGTCGCTGCCGAGATGGGGCACGCGGTGATTGCCCTGCTGTGAGGCAATGACGGAGATGGAGATCGGCCGCTCGGGGCGCACGCCCGCCTCACGTGACACCTCTGCAATCACGGGCGGGATCCCGTAGCATATAGCCCGTTCCGCACATGAAGGTGAAAGAGCCAACTGATGAGCGGTGCGTAAATGCTGATCCGCTTTCGGGTTGCTGCGCAGCATGCGGATCGCCACCTGGATGAGATGGTCCCATGCCGCCCGATGCCTGGAGGACGGAGACGGTGACAACGACCGCCATGATGATCATGACGACGTCAATCGGCGGTTTGCCCGGCGTGCAGCCGAAGCCAAAGATGAGTACGGCAAGGGAGACACCGCTCGACATGCCGAGAAAGATGCCGCCGACGCGTGCACCGATGAGAAGCATCCCCTAACACAACAATTGGTTCAAGCCAAAACGACACATTACATCCTTATGGAATCACTGATAAAATGAGGTATGCCAGATTGGCGTAGATTTTTTGTCCGATTGAGGCAGCAAACCGGACGCATAGCAAAGGCTATGTGGAGGATTTGCTAACGATAAGCGGGCGAAAAATACGTCAAGATAGTTGTGCCGAGTATCGATGATTCATATCTCAATTTCTCAAAGTGAACCCCCACGTCTGTATCGTGGGGGTATTTTAAGCTCGTGATTCCTTTACTTCAGCGCGTAGCCATTTCCATACATCTTGTCCTGCTCTTTACGCACCTGATAGAGCTGCGTGGACGTATCGAGGTCGACCATGTCCGAGTGTCGAGGTGTGCCCCTTCTTGACATCACATTTCATGCGTGCGTTTTTGTTGACAGAGAGGTGAGACGACGTAGCCGTTTTCAGTACGTCTCTTCGGCCGTCGCAATCGAGGCGTAGGTCGTGTAGCCGCCGATGCCGTCAAAGGCTTTCGCCCGCCTTCAGGTCGCGCGCAGCGACAGTGATGCACTCACTGACCGGGCCGTCGAGCGGGATGATGGTCGGCTCGCATCGATGACGATCTTCGCGACCGTGAGCGGCGTCTCGAGTTGCACGATGATAGGGGCGATAGAGGGGTCAGAGTGGGACCCATGTCCCATCTGGGATAGTCCCATCACGTAGGCAGCATCCTCATTCGGACGTACGACGGTGACAAAGACGCCGGGCGCAATGCCGTTGACATACTCACGACGCCGTGCCGATTCAGGATACCGCCATCCTTCTTCAGCGCATGCTCGTTGAGATCGGCACAGCAGATGCTGCGGCTGACCACGAGACCGTGAGCGCTCGATCACGTCGGGGACATAAAGCCCTGTCGCGTTCGACATCGCCGTCATCTCGACCATGGTCTTCGTGCCGTCCTTGAAGGAGGTGAGCATGCGCGGAGCTCATCTTGCGGCGCGACTGCTCTCCTCGAGCACGAGTATCAGGGTTGCAGTCATGGTCAATCTTGTTGTTCTTGCCCTTGCCCGATGACCTTGACATCCAGGGCCCCATCGCACGCGCAAAGGGTAGAGCTCACAGACCGCACCCGGCTCGTCGCCCGCCGAGCCGGTATAGATGACGCCGTTCTTGTCGCCGAGCTTCTTGAGGTAGCTGCCGATGACCACATCGGTCTCGACATCCATCATGACGACGTGCTTCTTGTTGTTCAGTGCGTCGATCGCGATCGACGCCGACTTCTGGCCCGCCCTGTCTACATCAATCGCGACCTCGACGAGTTCGCGTGCGAACTATGTCGTTCTCCGTCGCAACGTACTTGCCCCTGCTCCATGTAGCGATTTGCTTCATCGAGGGTCTTTGGCGGCGATATCTGTCGTCACGGACACCCGCGGTAGTGAAAGGCCTTGATGACGTATCCAGTGTATGATCGGCAGACAATGGCCGGCATGATGCCCTTCATGAGACTCATCTGCGTAAACAGTCCGCGCCCCATCTGCCCCGCACCCACGATACTGTGCACGGATGATCTTGCCCTCTGCCTCGCGCTTCGCGAGTTTCTTGTCCATATTCAGCATTGCGAAACTCCCTTTTCGCTCCCACCACTGATGGAGTATCTATCATCTTCATGCTCTGTGGTATAGCACTGTCTCTATTTTAACATGATGCGTCGATGAATTTATGTACAACAGAAGCATGCTCATCTGTAGAAACATGCTTCTTCGCTCATTTGCATCGATGATCATGCGAGGCAACCGCCTTACATCATGCCGCCCTTACCGCCCATGCCGGGTGCACCCGCAGGTGCCGAGCCTCAGGCTCGGGCTTGTCCGTGACGAGCGTCTCGGTGGTGAGCACCATGGCGGCGATAGATGCCGCATTCTGCAGGGAGCAGAGCGCGTGACCTTCGCCGGGTCGACAATGCCCGCGCCGATCATGTCGACGTGGGTGTTCTCGAGTGCGATTGAAACCAACGCCGTCGCCCGCCTTCTTCACGCTGTCGACGACAACCCGAGCCCTCAGGCACTGCATTCTCAGCGATCTGGCGCACCGGGCCTCGACCGCACGGCGCACGATCTCGACGCCGACCTTGACGTCGCCCTCGACGTTCAGCTTTGTCGAGTGCCGGGAGGATGTCGATGAACGTCGTGCCGCCGCCGCTGCGATACCCTCTTCGACTGCCGCACGCGTTGCATTGAGTGCATCCTCAACGCGGTACTTCTTGTCCTTCATCTCGACTTCCGTCGCTGCACCGATCTCAGACCAGCAACACCGCCGAGCTTTGCGGACGCTCCTGCCGCTTCTCACGGTCAAAAGTCGGACGTGGTCTCTGCGATCTGCTTCTTGAGCTGTGCCACGCGTGCGGAGATCTGTGCCTTGTCGCCCTGCACCGTCGACAATCGTCGTCTCCTCGCGGAGGAACGCACCTGACGTGCGGCCGAGATCCTCGATCGTGACAGCTGTCGAGCTTGCGGCCGACCTCTTCGCTGATGACCGTGCCGCCCGTGAGGATAGCGATATCCTCGAGCATTGCCCCTTGCGGCGGTCGCCAAAAGCCCGGCGCCTTGACCGCGAGTGCGCAGCGAACGTGCCGCGCTACTGTTGACCACGATGGTCGCAAAAGCCTCACCGTCGAGATCCTCTGCGATGATGACAGATCTGCGCCCTGCTTCGACCTGCTCCAGAACGGGCAGGATATCCGCGACCGAGGAGATCTTGCGGTCGGTGATGAGCACGCGAGATCATCCATGACAGCTTCCATCTTGTCCGTATCCGTCACCATGTACGGCGAGATATAGCCGCGATCGAACTGCATGCCCTCGACGAGGAGAGGTTCGTGTCCATGGTCTTGGACTCCTCGACCGTGATGACGCCGTCCTTGCCGACCTTCTCCATTGCCTCTGCGATGGCTCGCCGACCTCGAGGTCCGCCGAGGAGATCGATGCGACCTGCGCGATCTTTGCCTTCGTCTCGACCTTCTGTGCCTTGCTCTTGATCTCCTCGACCAGCGTCTTGACCGCCATGTCGATGCCCCTCTGACGATCATCGGGTTCGCGCCCGCCACGACGTTGCGCATGCCCTCTGGATCATCGCCTGTGCGAGGCGTCGCCGTCGTCGTGCCGTCGCCCGCGATGTCGTTCGTCTTCGTTGCAACTTCCTTCACGAGCTGTGCGCCCATGTTCTCGAACGGATCCTCGAGCTCGATGTCGCGTGCAATCGTCACGCCGTCATTCGTGATCGTCGGCGCGCCGCTTCTTATCGAGGACGACGTTGCGTCCCCTTCGGGCCAAGCGTTACCTTGACCGCATTTTGCCAGTGCATCAACACCGCGGCCAAGAGCGCGGCGTGCCTCTTCGTCAAACAGAATCTGCTTTGCCATTTATATTGCCTCCACGTTTCGTCTATTTATTACAGGATTGCCAGAATGTCGCTCTGCCGGAACGATGAGGTGAGTCCTTGTCGTCAACCTTGATCTCAGAGCGAGTACTTCGAGAAAACGACGCTGTCGCCTTCCCATGACCTCAAGGCCTGCCGCTGTCCATTCTCGAGGAGCTTGCCCGTACCGACCGCAACGACCTTGCCCTTCTGCGGCTTCTCGCTTTGCCGTATCGAGGGGCACAATGCCGCTCGCCGTCGTGACATCGCTCTCTGCGACTTCAATGACAACACGTTCGCCCAATGAGCTAATCATGGTATCTTCCTCCTGGTTTATCCCAAATCTTTTTGTCGTGTTAGCACTCTCGTGACTGAGTGCTAACTTACGTAATCTATAGTAAATGTTTTTAGTCAAAAAGTCAATAGTTTTTGAAAAAGTCAAAAGAGCATCGCATAAAAACAGCCGCGCGTCTTCGAGCAAGCGAAAACACGCAGCCGTTTGGCTGAACAGGTCTGCAGCCGCATTGGAAGCAATTCGCTGCACAAGCAGTCGACACTTGCCAGCGCTGCGATGAGATACTCTGTCTACATTTGTTTGACCGGTATCGGTCCGCGCGAAGAGCAATGGCCCCCATGCGCGCAATCTCGATGATGCCGTAGTCGGAGGGAGCTCGGAGGGCATCGGTTCTCTGGCGTCGCCCGTCGGCTCCACGACGACGTTTTCTGGGCCCGACATCGACAATGCGCGCACGGAAGATGTTGACCACATCAATGATCTCCGCGCGCGTCTCGCTTGGTCGCGTGTACCTTGATGAGCACGAGCTCCCGGGTGATGGACTCATACTGGGTAAGATTGACGATCTTCACCACGTCGATGAGTTTGAGAGCTGTGTCACGACCTGCCGCAGTTTCGTTCTCCGAGGCGACCGAGACAACGATATTGATGCGCGTGACCGGGGTTTCCTCTGTATAGCCGGCAAGAGATGCTCTCGATGTTGAAGGCACGGCGTGATGAGTCCTGCGATATGGGTCAGGACGCCCGGTTTTGTTGTCGACAAGGACGGCAAGCAAATGTTGTCCATCTTATCTTCCTCCCAACACCATTTGGTCAGACGCTTTCCGCCGGGACCATCGGCGACGTCTGCCTCCTCGGGTACGATGACGTCGATGAGACGTGCCCCACTTTTCACGGGGCACGCGCGGCAGAACTTCTGCGAACTCCGCCCGCGTTTCGATGCGGCATCCCGCGACGCCCATCGCCGCAGCGAGCTTTGACGAAAGTCCGTCTTGCCCCTGAGCTCCGATGCGGAGTAATGATGATTGTAGAACAGGCGCTGCACTGACCGACCATACCGAGGATGGAGTTATGTACGATGACAACCTTACATCAATATCGTTGTCCGCGATGGTCGCAAACTCTTGGCAGTTCATCATGATGCTGCCGTCGCCCGTAATCAGCACAACTTCCTTGTCGGGACGCGCGAGCTTTGCCCGATCGCCGCAGGAAGCCGTAGCCCATCGTGCCGAGTCCGCCCGAGGTGAGGCGGCGCGCTCCGTACACCTAGTACTGTGCCGCCCACATCTGATGCTGCCCCATCCGTGACGCAGATGGTATCAGGGGCCGACGATTTCACGCACGCGGTGCAGAAGTTCCTCGGGGCGGATCGCCTCACACTCTTTCCACCCAGAGCGGATGCTTTTTCCTCCATGGTGCGGACGCTCGCCTGCCACGCCGGCATACGAGGCCACATCTGCCGCCGCCGGGCGCAGGGCATCGAGGAAGGCGGGCAGGCTCTCGCGCAGATCTCCGAGGACAGGGATGTCGGCGCGCACGTTCTTATTGAACTCAGCGGGGTCCAATGTCAAAGTGGACAATGCGTGCCTTCGGGGCAAACTCTGCCACTGCGCCCGTCACGCGGTCGCTGAAGCGCGTGCCGACGGCGAGCAGCAGGTCGCAGTCCTGGATCGCCATATTGGAGCATGGGTGCCGTGCATCCCCGCCATCCCCGCCATAGCCGGGCGTATCGGCAAGCGCCGCCGAGCCCCATCAGTGTGGAGACGGCAGGCATCCCCGTCAAGGCGAGTTCCCGTACGATACGCTGCCGTATCCGAGGATGACGCCGCCGCCGACAAAAACGGCAGCCGCTCTGCCGTGCGGAGGGCGTCCGCTGCTAGCGCGTACGAGCATCAACATCAGAGGACACTGCCGCTGTATCCGCGCAAGGCGGCGGACAGGAGGCGCAAAGTCGATCTCTGCATCGAACACATCCTTTGCCACGTCGATGACGACGACACCGGGGCGTCCCGTCCGCGCGATGAAGGCCTCGCTTGATCACGCGGCAGATCATGCACCGTTCTCGACGAGATAATTGTGCTTCGTGATCGGTGTCGTAACGCCGACAATGTCCACCTCCTGAAAAAGGGTCGCTTGCCGATATGGATTGGCAGCCTGCCCCGTGATGCAGACCATCGGAACGGAGTCATATTCGCCGTTGCAATCCCCGTCACGAGATTCGTCGCGCCCGGTCCCGGGTCGCAAAGACCACGCCGACCTTGCCGAGCGCGCATAGCCGTCTGCCGCGTGCGCGGCCCCCTGTTCATGGCGCGTGAGGATGTGCGGAAATTTCATCTTATATACTTCGTCATACAGCGTGAGGACGGCACCGCCGGGATAGCCAAAGACGACCTCACGCCCTCCTGCCGAAAGGCTCTCCAAAAACCCCGCGCTCCATTCATCACCAAAGTAATTCCTCCTTTATATAGGGGTGCATTATAGAGCATTCCTGCCCATTTGACAAGGAAGTCCTCAGCGATGTTCGCCCGCAGTGCAGTGCATAGACGTGCCGTGCTCCGCCGCACCCGCAGAACGCGTGCACACTCCGTCAGCGTCGTCCCCGTCGTCATGATATCGTCCACGAGCGGGAGATCCTTCCCCTGCACATCTGACCATGGACGAGCGAACGCGCCGCGCAGTTCCTGCCGTCGCTCCGTACGCGTCATCTCAGTAGACGGCATCGTCTCGCGCGTGCGGAGCAAGAAGGGGCGCAAAAGGGGATGCCGTGCGCCGCAAACCACGGTGCAAAGATCTCCTCGATCTGGTTAAAGCCGCGCTCTTTCTGCCGCTGCGGTGCAAGCGGGACGAGGAACAACGAGAAGGGACGGCGGAAGCTCCTCCAGCACCTCCTCCCCTGCAGCGAGGATCGTGCGCAGATCGTCAAGCACCGCCATCTTTCGGCGATATTTCAGTGCGCGCAAAAGATCGCGGACGCCGGCGCGATAGTGCGCCAGGACCCGAACGCCCGTCAGATGTTTCCGCCATCGCGCCCATCTCCATCATGCGGCGCATGCCGATGAGCTGCCGCGCACGCCGAGCAGAATCCGCGCCGCTCTGCACAGGCGCGGCAGGATGGACAACGCGGCGGGAAGAAGAAATCGAGAGTGCAGAAAAGCAATTGCATCACCTCTGTCACACAGAGCCAATCAAGCGAATCCATCTATACGAATGTATACATCAATTCAGACGTTTCCGCATTGTTTCCCTTGTAAAAATCTATTGCATTTCCAGTCTATTTATGATATGATAAATACAGAAAAGAGATATATCTCCTCATAGTCATAAATGCTGGAAAGGAGTATCTATTGACACAAATTCTTCGGCATGGCGGTATCGTCTCCTGAGCAGTATGCATCTTTGAAGAGAACTGAGCCTGCTCGACAGGTGCTCCGTTAGCATCATCTCATGAGAACCGTCTAGGGCCGGTCGTCCTCAGGTGAGTGTGAGCAGACGACACTCGTGTTACTGTACGATTCGTTTTCGAAAAACCACGCGCAACTTGGATGATACAGAGATCTCCAAAACGGTTTCAGCTGAACGTACAATATGCGGCTGTGCAGAACACGCGGTGATCTGTGCGGCAAAAGCAAACACAACTGAATAAGGACGTGGAAACACATTTATGATTGCCAAATGACCGGCAGCTTGCTCGAAACAGAGCGGCTGTCGGTTCTTTCATTCTCTGCCACCGCCAATCTGCGGCTAATGGCGGCGACCTTTTTCAGCGACTTCCTGTTCAAACATAGATGATGTTGCCCCCGCTTGCCTTGCGCAGACGGTTCGTGATCGCAATCCGGTCCGACCGAGACCTGTCCCCCTCCGCCAGAAGCGAGGTGGCATCCGTATCGTCAAAATGGCGCAGTGCATCGTAGAGGCGGGCGGCAAGCGCACTCTGATTGCCGCGCGCGCCGCAGTAGTAGGGTATACGCCGCGGGCAGGGAGGCCACTGAGTGCCATGATGGTGATCATCGTTGCTCGCGATCGGTGCAGGGCCGCTCGCCTGCCGCCGCACGGCGTTCGATCTCTATCCTCAGTGCCCGACGACATCCGTCCTGCCCCGCAAAGACCGTAAGCGGCACGCGCGGCCTCATGGTGATGTAGCTTCATGCCGGGAGCACGCGGCGTGGTATCCGCCGAAACAGTGCCGCATCCATGCGCACGGTGAGATGCGGCAGCTCGGCGAGAGATCATCTCGGGTCACCGCGCCAGGGGCGCAGGATGGTGACGCAGCCCTCCTCCGTGCAGTCGACGATGGTGGACTCTACCCCCATGCTGCAGCTGCCGCCGTCGAGATGAGCAGAATCCGCCCCGTCATATCCGCCGCTGTCATCGCTGCCGTTGTCGGCTCGGACGCCCTGAGATGTTCGCCGAGGCGGCAACGTCGGCACCCCGCCGCGCGGATGAGCCGCCGTGCCACGTCATGGGCGGGACAGCGCACGCCGACCGTCGACAACACCGTGACCAGCGGCGGAATATGCGCGGCTTTCGGCACGATGACGGTGATGGGGCCGGGCGCGAATGCCGTGAGCAAATGCGCTGCGGCGGGCGGCACCTCCTCTGCCGCCTCGTCCAGCATGGAGAGATCGGCGATATGGAGGATGAGCGGATTATCGGAGGGGCGTCCCTTCGCCTCGTAGATCCGCGCACGCCGCCGCATCGAGCCCATTGCACCAAGGCCATAGACCGTCTCCGTGGGGAATGCGACCAACTGCCCATCGCGGATCAACGCTGCGGCGCGCACAAAATCCTCCGTGGATGCAGGGCGAAGAATCTCCGTCTTACGTTGTTTCCCTCGTAAGCGGTCTCTCCAACGACCACGCGCTCAATCCCCGCCAGATCGCAGGTGTCTTCGTCCGCACGATGCGCGGATGCGCCGCCATGAGTGCCGCGACGTCCGTTGCCTCATGGATGCCCACCCTCAGCAGCGATAACGCCGCCCTCCGTCAGGAGGTCGGGCGCATCCGCAGGAGGCGCCGATAGACGGCGAAGTCCGTCTGCTCCGCCGTCAAGTGCGAGATGCGGCTCGTACGCCTTCATCCTCCATCAGGGTTTTTACATCAGCAGACGGGATATACGGCGGATTGGACGGGATCATCAGCATAGCTGCGCCCAGGAGCGGCGCGTGAGGGTCGCCGTCGGTACCTCGATGCGCTCCGTCGGTCCCAGCTCTGCCGCGTTCTCTGCGGCAACTGCCGCGGCAACAGGAGAGATGTCCGGCATCTGCGCGTGTCCCCTCCGTATGGTGCAGAACAGGCAGCGGTGCCCCGTCCCCGTGCCGATATCGGCAAAGCGCAGCTCCCCGCTCCCGCCTCTGCGCGTGCACGGAGGTATCCGGCGAACTGCGCCAGAATCTCCCGTATCGGGACGCGGGATGAGCTGTATCGCGTGACGCGGAAGGACAACCCGCGAACTCCCGTCTGCCCAGTATGTAGAGCCATCGGGACATGCGCCCCGCGCTCCTTCACATAACCACGAAACGTTGCCAGTTCCGCAGGCTCGAGCGGCTCGTCAAAAATGGACATGAGAGATACATGCGATCCCGACCGAGCACGGCAGGCGAGCAGCACCTCGGCATCGAGACGCGGTGTCTCCATGCCGCGCGTGCGAAAAATCTGTCGTCACGTCAGTAGTTCCTGTATCGTCCATACACGCTCCGCCATCAGTTCACCTGTTTCAGACGTTCCGCCTGATCGGCCGTAATCAGCCCCGCCAACAGCTCATCCAACTCGCCGTCCATCACTGCATCAATTTTATAGAGCGTCGGTCCGATGCGATGATCGGTCACGCGCCCCTGCGGAAGTTGTACGTGCGGATGCGTTCGCTGCGTCGCCCGAGACCCACCTGACTGCGGCGATCAGCCGCAACAGCATCTGCCTGCTCCTGCTGCGCGCGGTCGTAGAGGCGCGCCCGCAGCACCTTCATCGCCTTCTCGCGATTTTTCAGCTGGGATTTCTCGTCCTGACACTGGACGACGATGCCCGTCGGGATATGCGTGATGCGGATTGCCGTCTCCGTACGGTTGACGTACTGTCCGCCCGCGCCCGACGCACGGTAGGTGTCGATGCGCAGATCGTTCGGATCGATGGTACCTCGACCTCCTCTGCCTCGGGCAGGACGGCGACAGTCACCGCCGAGGTGTGGATGCGCCCGCCGGACTCCGTGACGGGAATGCGCTGGACGCGATGCGTCCCTCTCATATTGAGTTTGCTGTATGCGCCGGCACCGCTGACGAGAAGGTGATCTCCTTAAACCCGCCGATCTCCGTCGGATTGCTGCTGAGCACCTCGGTGCGCCAACCCTGCCGCTCGGCGTAGCGTGCATACATGCGAAAGAGGCTCGCAGCAAAGAGTGCCGCCTCCTCGCCGCCCACGCCGCCGCGAATCTCGACGATGACATTCTTATCGTCGTTCGGGTCGCGCGGCAGGAGGAGAATCGGCAGCTCGGCGGCGAGACGGTCGCGCTCCGCCTCCGCCTCCGCGATCTCCTCCATGAGGCATCGTCTTCATCTCGGCATCGGCCTCGGCGGATCATCTCCTTATCCTCATCTATGGTGGCCAGCGCCCGTCGGTGGGATTGGTACGCCTCGACGATTGGCGTGAGCGCCGCGTGCTCGCGCATGTATAACGCTGCCACACCGCCATATCCGCCATCACGGATGGATCGCTGAGCAGGGTCTCAAAGCTCACGGTATTTATCTTCTACTGCAGCAAGTTTGCTAGCACGTTGTCTCCTTCTGCTCATTCCGATAATTTCCACTGCCCGCGGGGATATCCTCTGCCGGCAGCACAGCCTTCAGCGACTCAATCGCCACCTCGACCATCTCATCGGCGGGCGGGCGCGTCGTCAGGTACTGCAGCCACAGTCCGGGCGTGATGAGGATGTGCACGAGTGATTCTCACTGCGTCCCTGCAAAGCGGATGATCTCATAGGGAACACCCGCCGACAGGCAGAATCACAAGGCGGCTCAGGATGCGCAGCCAGAGATCAGGCCAGCCGAAGAAGACGTGAAAGACGATGGCGACCACCATGACGATGAGCAGGAAATTCGTTCCTGCAGCGCGGATGCGAGGCGCGAAACTTCTGTACGTTCTCGACGGTCAGTGCCTCCCCTGCCTCGTAGCGATGGATGGTCTTATGCTCCCGCCGTGGTACTGGAAGACGCGGCGGATGCCTCCGCGAACGAGATCCCCAGATATGGGGAGGAAGACCATGAGACGGATACCGCCCTCAATGAGGTTGAATACGATAGGGGTCGTCCGTATACGCCGCCGCGAGTGTGCCGCTCGGTCGGGATAACGATAAAGAGGATGCTCGCAAGGACGAGGGCAAAGAGGATCGTCATGGCGATCTCCTTTTTCGTCATCTGCTCAGTCCTCCTCACCTGCCGCCTGCGCGGAGAACGAGAGGCGCGCATCCCGATGATGAGGACTCCACCGTGATGACCGAGCCGCGGATGAGCGGCGGGTTGAGTACCGGATAGCGGTCGCGGATGGAGGACCGTGCGTGTCTCGACGTCGATATCGCCATTTGGCAGGGCGTACTGCCGTCGCCGTACGGTGTGCGTCGCGCATCATTACGCCCTCGATGACCGCCCGCACCCGACGGCAGATCCGTAATTTTTCTTTGGCGTAGTTTTCCTTTGTCATATAAAAGGCCATTGACGATCCTCGCTACAATGGCCTCTTCCTAATTTTTCGTGCGGTGAAGAGGCAAGGTGCAGTGCCTCACCGCCGTCACTATTTCTTCGCGTAGCGCCTGGAACTTCTCGATGCGTCCGCCCGCCTGAACGTCACGCTGACGCCCCGTGAAGAACGGATGGCACTTCGAGCAGAACATCGATACGCAGATCCTTCTTCGTCGAACCGGTCGTGAACGTATTGCCGCAACCGCACGTCACCGTCGCCTCAAGTACTCGGGATGAATGCCTTCTTTCATGTTGATACACCTCGTTTCTTTTGCCGGATACAAAGCACGCTTATGTGCGCTTGGTTGAACTCGACTGTCTCGCCGAGAACGGGTGAAGGAAGCACAAACCCATACGATGCCAGTCTGAGCAGCCTTACGGATCCGTGTTTTCTTACGCATGGAAACAAACGCCCTGCGTTCATTACCGCGCAAAGTATAGCATAAAATAGTGGGATGTGCAAGTCCTACTCCAGCTTGCTGAGGATGATGCGGGCAAGACGCGTTCCGAAAGAAGAATTCAGAACCACTTGATGGAAACCGTAAAAGTCCGCGCTTTCCCGGCAAGACGGATCAGGTGGACGAGCATCCACGCGATCCACGCGAAAAAGTCCGCTCGCCTTGAGATTGAAGCCAAGTACGGGCATCGGTCCGTTCATGACCGCCTCGCCTCTGCCGATGGTCGCCATCGCGCCAAGGTCATGGTAGACGAATTTGCCGAGCTGGTCGGGCGTCTTCCCGCTGATGAGCGCCATGAGGTTCGCCTTGATCTGCATCGCCTGCTGGGTCGCCACGGGGCAACCGTCGAGGAGCGGACGCTCTGTGCCGTGCTGGAAGTTCGCGCAGTCACCAAGCGCAAAGACGCAGTCGCTGCCCGCTACGAGAGGTTCTCCTCGACGACGATGCGCCCGCGCGAGTCCACCTCACCGCCGCAGTCCTTGATGAAGTCCTGCGCTCGTACGCCTGCCGCCCAGATGACCGTCTTGGTGGGGATGACCTCACCGTCGCTGAGGACGAGATCGTTGCCGTCATACGCCGTCACCGCTGTATTGAGGCGGACATCGACGCCCCTTTTTGCGCAGGGACGTCAATGGTGTGCTGCTGCGGGTCAGGGCGGCACCATCGGCAGAACGGAGCCCATCGCCTCCAAGCAGTGTGACATGCACCTCAGAGAGTCAATGTTATGGAACTCTTTCTTGAATACACCGATGAGCTCCATGATGGCGCCTGCCATCTCGATGCCCGTCGCACCGCCGCCGACGATGACGAAGTTGAGGTGACGACGGCGTTCCTCTGTACGTGCAGGATCGGTCTTCTTCGAGGCGCGCTCGAACTCATGCGATGTGTCCGCGCAGAGCAATCGCCTCCTGCAGCGTCTTCATGCCGTAGGAATTGCGCTCGACGCTCTCGTTTCCGAAGAAATTCGTCGTGCCGCCCGCCGCGAGGACAAGGTAGTCGTGAGCGATCTCGCCGTGATCCGTCAGCAGGACGCGGCGCCCCTGATCGACGCCCGTCGCCTTCGCCATGAAGAAGTCCACGTTGTTGTTGTGCTTGAAAAAGGCACGCGTCGGATAGGCGATCTCAGCTGCCGAAAGTACCGCCGTGCTCACCTGATGAAACAGCGGCTGGAAACAGATGGTAGTTGTGACGGTCAACGAGCGTAATGTGTACGTTCTCCTTTTGCCAGCTCCTTGGCGAGGCGTACGCCTAAACCCCACACCAACGATGACGACATGCTTCTGATCTGCCATGACAAATCCCTTTTCAAAAGTGATCACATAGTCCCAGTCATCACATGCGCGAAGAGATTATGGGACCGAATCCCCCGTACTCGCACGCACCATCATATCACATTTCCGGAGAAATTCAATAGGATTTTTCACAGAGCTCCGTCTTTATGCCTGCATCGCTCTGCGCATTCGCTGCTCGATGATGCGCAGTCGGATCATGAGGGAGCACCGCGCCGACGACGATCCCGCCGATCAGCCCTGCCAGTAGCCATACGGTCCGAGATCGGTATACTGAGCGAGCAGATAGCCGCTCAGCAGCCCGATTCCCCAGAAGGACAGAACGGCGAGCCAGAACGTCACTGTCACGTCCTTGTACCCGCGCAGCGCGCCCTGCAGCAGTGCATTGACGCAGTCGCTGAACTGCATGAGGAGCGCATGAGGGAGGAACACCTGCAGCAGCTCCTGTACGGCGGGATCCGTCGTGTAGAGCGCGGCGACCGTATCGCGCATGGCTGCGGAACGAGTGCAACGATACCGACGAAGAGCGGTGTCAGTACGCGGCTGAGGCGGATGTAAGCGCGCACCACTGCTCGCGGCCGCCGCCGATCTCATAGCCGACGAGAATCGTAATCGCCATGGAGACAGAGAGTGGCACTGTCAGACGATGGTGGTGAAGTTCATCGCCGCCTGATGCGCCGCGAGCACCGTCGTCCCGTACGCCGCCATCAAAAGGCCGACCGCGCCGAAGATGCTCTGCTCGCAGAATACCGTCAGCCCGATGGGGACACAGATGGCAGCAGTGCCCGCCATGTTTCCGAGCGCAGGGCGCGGCAGATGTGAAAAGACGCGATAACGGCGGAACTGCGCCATGCGCAGTGTGACGACGATGTTGAGGACGAGATTGACACAGTAGCTGAGCGCCGCCCCAGTCCTGCACCTGCTCCGCCAAAGCGGGGACGCCACGCACCGTACAGCAAAGACGTGGTTGAGGACGATATTGAGCGGTACGGTCGTCATGGTGATGAGCATGGTCAGGCGCGTCCGCCATGTGCATCGATGAGGTTGCGCAGGACGCTCGCCATCGCGATAGGGAATGACCCCCAGCCGATGTAGGGAGATAGCGCAGGGTGATCCCCTCCACCACGGGCTCGAGCGCGAGTGCGTGCACGAGATGAGGAACGGTGCATGCACCGATTGCATCAAACAGTACAGCAGGAGCGTCGCCCAGCAAAACTCTGCTGAACGACGCTCCGAATCTCACGCGTATGCCCTGCCCCGTAGTGCTGTGCAATGACAGGAGTGAGTCCGAGATCGGTCCGATGAATGCACCGAATACGGGGAAGAAGATGCTCGCGCCGACGGCAACGCCCGCGAGATCCTCCTTGCTGATGTGTCCCGCCATGACCGTATTGAAGAATCCCGGTGCCAGTGAAATCTGCGTGATCAGGATGGGAAGAGCACGATGAAGAACTGCCGTGCACGTGCCGGATAGCCGTGAACCTCCTTCAAGGTCTCCTCCCTCTCGTCAATCATCCAAAAATAGTCTGCAATCCCGTCCGCAATGCCGCGCGCGATATTTTTGACGCCCTCCTCACTGTTCATCGCACGCTCCTCATCTGCGTTCGAGATGAAAGGAGATCTCCACAGTGTGGCGGGCATATCCGTATGCTTCACGACGTGAAATTGCAGGGTCTGCGTGCCCGCGGTCGAGTGTCCCCGATGGCGTCGATGAGCGCCAGACGCACGCAGTCGGCAAGACGTTTGGTTTCTCCGATGCCTTTGCATAGTAGTACGCCGTCGTCCCTTGACCTCGCGATTGGTAAACGCATCGGCGTGAATCGAAAGGAAGATATCCGCATTCGCGCGATTTGCGATCTCGCAGCGCGCCTCCAGTTCCTCGACGGCCGTGGCATTTGCCCCTTGTCAGAGACTTCCGTATCCGTCGTGCGCGTGAGCACAACCGTTGCGCCCTCTGCCTCAAGGAGACGCTTCAGCTCACGGCTGACGCGCATCGTCACATTCTTCTCCATGACCCCCGTCGAGATCAATCGCGCCGGTCGCTGCCCCATGACCGGGGTCAATAGCGATCTTCTTCCCTTGAGGCCCGATGATGTCGGAGATATCATGGCCGACATCATCGCCCGTATGGTCGTCATCCCGTTGATCTGAGGGAGGCGTCGTCTTGAGCGGTGCCGGTTTTTGTCGGTTTGGTCGGCTGCTGCGTCGGGCAGGCTTTGCAGGCGGTGCCTTCGTCCCCGCCGTGACCTTCGAGTGTACGGCCAAAGTCTGGGACGATGCGCGGCTTCCCGCCATCAAGGGAGAATACCTTCAGCCGTCCTTCCCAACGGTCGTATCCACCACGATGCGCACCGTCTTCTCATCGAACTGTGCGGCGCGGACCCCCGAAACGAGGGCGAATCCACCTGAACGTTTTCTTCGCCTCCGGCATGATCACGCATTTTGAACATCGGTACGACGCGTGTCGGGTTCGCGAGACGAACTGCCGATAGGTGACGGGATGATCAGAGTCCACCACGATGCGGACATTTCCCTCGGTACGTCCGATACGGATGCCCGTGATCTTTGCCATATCCTTCGTCCGGTCGCTGAACGCGGCATCTGCCGTCCCTGCGGGAAGGAGGACGCCAAGCAATCCGATGAGAAGTGCGGCAGCCAGTAAAAATATGCGGCGCAAGCGTATACTAACGGAGTTTGACCATCCCCACGGACAGACTTCCAAAAAGCCTGCGAAAAGCTTGGGCAGCACCGCTCGATTCAGCGATTCCTTCCAGCAGCTTCACAGGCTCTCCCATTGTCTCTCTGCGGCAGTGCCGATTCACTCAGCACTGCATCTTCATCAGTGTATTATTGTTCCGGCGGTGCGCTCTGCGCCTCTCCGGGGACAGCACTTTCCTCTGCCTCACCCGGCACAGGAGCATTTCGACGTGCCGCTGCACGCGCAGCGCACCCTCATACGCATGATCTGCGTGATCTGCGCTGCACGGTCGAGGCTCGAACTCCGTCAGCACCTTCGCCGCATTTCCTTCGTCCATACGCTGAAGAATGGCAATGCAGAGATTGATGTCGAGCGACTCCATGACCTTGGCAGCATCCGCGAAACTTCATATCATTGTAGAGACGTGCAAGCTTCGTGATGCGCTTCTTTTCCGCCGTCTCACGTTCCTTCTGCTGCTTTTCGATTTCCTCTTTGGTGATCTTGACGCTCTCCGGTACCTTCTTTGGCTTCGTTGCCGTGCTCGTCGTCGAAGTCGATGCGGACGAGGACTGCGAACTTTCCTCCTCGTTCTCCGCCGGCGGCTCAAAGTACTCACCGACCACAGGCAGCTCATGGGTTTATACTCCTCGTTGAGCTCCTTCGTATCAAAGAGACGGAGATGAGACGCCGAGAAACAAATCCGCCTACAATCAGCACGAAATTAAGATCAGCACCAATAGGATCTTCAGTTTTCTTTCCGCATGGATTTCCTGCCCTCTTTCTCTTCCCCTTATCCTGCCTATCTCATCCGATTAGCGGTATATATCGAGGACGCGATTCACGTAATCCTGCGTCTCCGCATACGGAGGTACACGCCGTATGCCTTTACCGCATGGGTCCTGCGTTGTGAGCAACAACCGCCTTCTTCAGTCGCCGCCGAAGGTGTTCATCAGCTCGCTCAGATACTTCGCGCCGCCCTCAACATTGCCCTCCGCACTGTACGGGTCAGCCCCAAGCCCGGCGGCGGTCTCGGCATGAGCTGCATGACGCCGACCGCGCCCCAGGAGAGACGGCATCCTGATGTCCGCCCGACTCGACCTCGGCGACGGCCGAAACTGAGTTTGGGGTCGACGTGGTACTTCTGCGCCGCCTGATGAATCATCTGCGTGAGGTCGGGATTGGCCAGTTCCGCCTTTCCTGCCTTCTCCGCGTGCGTCGGTGATGCAACGGGCTTTGTTCCGTCAACGCGCTGTGCAGCATGCGCCTTGGACGCTGCTGCAGCCGTGTTCTTATCGATCTCCTGCTGGGTTTTGAAGCGAAATCCAGCGGGAGATTCTGCTGCTTGGGTTAAACTCTCCTCGATCTCGGCGATGCGTGCCTGAATCTGCTGAATGCCCGAAAGATCTATCATACGGCTTCCTCCCATTCCCTATTGCGCATGGTCAGCTGCAGGCCGATCTCATCGAGCATCTTCTGCTCCTCCCGCAGTGCCTCCGCCTTGTATTCGGCAAGGCGTTTTTCCCTCAACTTCTCAATGCTCTTGAGCGCGCTCATCTGCTCCATCAGCACTTTTCAGTGCTTTCTGGCGCACAGCGTTCGCCCGCAGGATCACCTGCTGCTGATCTTCGATCTGCTGACGTTTCCACCGAAAGAAATTGGTTAAAACTCATGAGTCGACCGATCTTGATGTGCGTGCCCTCCTCGGAGATCTCCTCGTAGTCACGCTGTCCCTGTGCCATCTCCTCGAGCAGCTGCCGCTGATAGGCACGTTCCTCCTCAAACTCGCACGGCTTTGGCAAAAGGCGACCTCCGCCTCTTCCTTCTTCATGCGCGTCACCTGAGCAGGGTCTCGAGCTGAAAGCGAAATTTTTTTCATGATGCCGCCTCATTTGCGGACGTTTCTTTCCCCGTCAGACCGATGAGCTGCTGCTCCGTCTCTGCGTAGGAGGTCACCTCGTAGATGCCCTGACAGAGGAAGTCGTTGATGCCGTCGATCTTCTGGATTGCGGCGTCGATCTTCGGGCTGGAGCCCTTGACGTACGCACCGATGTGGATGAGATCCTCTGCTTCCTGATAGACGGCCGCGAGTTGACGCATTTCCTGCGCTGCTTCGAGATGATTCTTTGCGACGACCTCGTACGCGGCGACTGACGCTGCTGAGTACGTCGATGGCGGGAAAAATGGTTCTGCGCGGCGATCCGCCGCGAGGCACGATATGCCCGTCTGGGATCGAGACGCACCGCATCAGCAATCAGCTCATTCATATCGTCGCCGTCAACCAGCACGGTGTAGATGCCCGTAATGGACCCCTTTTCGCTCGTGCCCGCGCGCTCTGGGAGACGCGGCAGCATGGCGAAGACCGACGGAGTATAGCCGCGCGTCGCGAGGCGGCTCGCCGATGGTGAGCCCGACCTCGCGCTGCGCCATCGCAAAAGCGTGTTACGGAGTCCATCATGAGCACTACCTTGCGCCCCTGATCGCGGAAGTACTCCGCAATCGCCGTTCCCGTCATAGCCCCCTTGATGCGGACGAGTGCCGGCTGGTCGGAGGTGGCGACGACAACGACGGAACGTTTCAGCCCCTCCTCGCCGAGATCGCGCTCGATGAAATCGCGCACCTCGCGTCCGCGCTCTCCGACGAGCGTGATGACGCTGATGTCCGCCTCCGTATTACGTGCAATCATGGAGAGCAGCGTGGACTTGCCGACGCCGGAGCCCGCCATGATGCCGATACGCTGTCCGTCCCCCATCGTGATGAGCCCGTCGATCGCGCGAACACCGACGTAGAGGTTTGTCATGGATGCGCGGCCGCGTCGGTGGGGGCGGCGGTGGCGCCTGCAGGGGATACTCCTCCTTGGCGAGGATGGGTCCCCTTGCCGTCGATCGGATTGCCGAGTCCGTCAAGCACACGCCCAAGCAGCTCCATACCCGACCTTCACGCGGGCTGACGCCCCGTTGCGACGACCTCGCAGCCGGGACCGATGCCCTGCATCTCGCCGACCGGCATGAGGAGAACGCTCCCTCGCGAAATCCGACAACCTCCGCCGGCACGGGCGGCATCCCTGCAAAGTGAGAACTCACTAGCAGAGCTCACCGACCGTTACCGTCGGTCCCTGCGACTCGATGACCAGCCCGATGATCTGCGTCACCTTGCCCGTCAGCTTCATCGGCGAAGCAGCACGGAGCGCATCCTTGAACTTATGGATATTTATGGAAAATGGAGATTCCCCCGTTTCACTCGTATTCATAGCATAACTTCCCGCACCGCTTTTTCAGCTGTTCGATCTGTGTCTGCAGACGTGCATCAACGCTGCCATTCGGTGTCTCCACCAGGCAGTCGCCCGGCTTCAGAGCTCTCATCGGACGTGATCGAGGCTGCTGTCCCCGCTGTCACAATGCCGCGCAGTTCATCGCGTGCCATCAGCACGAAGTCATAGCTGTCCGGCGGAACGTGGACGACAATCTCTTTCTGATCCTTGACACGCTCGATGGCGTCACGCACGATGGGCAGAACCATCTGCGGCACATCGATGAAAGTGCTGCGGAAGAACGCGCTCCACGGCGGTCATCGCAATCGAAACGATGACGTCCTCCGCCTGCATAAGGTAGTCACGCATCGCGTCGTGCGCATCGCGCAGGGGTCTTCTCCGCCTTCGCATTGGTCTGGCGGATGAAATCCTCCATCTCCTCGCGTACGGCGGCCTCGCCTGCCTCTCTGCCGGCGGCAAAAGCCCTCATCGTGCCCTGCTGACGCGCTTCCTCGCGCTCCTGTTTTCAATTTGCTCTTTCGCCTCGCTGAAAGCTGCTCCCGCTCCTGTTCAATTTCACCGCGGCGCACGGCGATCTCCATGTCAGCTCTTCGCTGCGGACATCAATCGCGTGTTCACGCTCCTCGATGCGCGAGCAGGAACTGGACGGTCTCCTCGCTGACACCATCCTCCATGCCGTCCGCAGACGGCGGAACAGAGGGGCAGGGACGTCGATGAGATGCGGGTTCTCCTCCCAGATGGCGGCCTTGATAACTCTGAGACAATCATCTCGTCTCCCTTGCCGCGCAAAATCACAATCTCGCCCTTGTCCTCGAGCACGCGGATGACGGCGACAACCTTCTGCTGCTGCCTCCTCCACGTCGCGGATCTTGACCGGGCCCATGAACTCGATCTCCTCGCGCTAGCATATCTGCCGCACGCGTCGACATATTCTTGTAGACTTTCTCTGCAACTTCCTGCGGCGTCGCCGAGGTGCGAGGAGGATCGTCGGTCTCGACCTGACGCAGGACAAGCTGCAGCGAGCGATCGTCGATCTGGACGATGTCCTCGAACACGAACATGAGCTTTTTGATCTCTTCGGCAAGCTCGGGGTTGTCGACCTCGAGTCTCGACAATCGCCTTCTCCGTCGTACGGTCGACGCGGTTGAGCACCTCGACAATCGCCTTGATGCCGCCTGCCGTCGTGAAAGTCCTGCGTTACCATGGACGACAGCTTTCGTTCAGCACGCGCTCGACCTCGCGGATGGAGTCCGGTGAGTGCGATCCATCGTTGCGATACGCTTCGTGACCTCGACCTGCGACTCCGGAGGCAATGCTCCGAGAACGATCGCCGCCTGATCCGGTTCCAGATACGCCATGATGAGGGCGATGGTCTGGGGATGCTCGTTCTGGATGAAAGTTGATGAGCTGTGCCGGGTCGGTCTTTGCGCAGGGAAGTCGAACGGACGCACCTGCAGACTCGTCGTGAGACGGTTGATGATCTCGAGTGCCTTGTCCGGGCCGAGTGCCTTTTCAGAACGTTCTGCGCATACTGCAGACCGCCCGAGGAGATGTGGTCCTGTGCCATGCACATGGAGTAAAACTCTGAGATGACCTCCGCCTTGAGGCAGACGAGACCTGCTTTCTGGTTGGCGATCTCAAGCGTCAGCTGCTCGATCTCGTCATCGTCCATGTGCTGAAACAACTTCGCGAGTACTCAGGACCAATGGCGATAAAGAGGATCGCCGCCTTCTGCTGGTTGGTCAGATCACCGCTGCCATATAGATCCGCATGGTTACTCCTCCTCCGTAAGCCAAGTCTTGACCAGGAGCGCGACCTCCTCAGGCTTGCTGTCGATGAGCGCAAAGCGCGAGTTTCTCGTTCATCTGCTGCTGCTCCTCCTCAGAGATCCTCTTCCTCGACCTCGCCGGCAGCGATTGCGGCAGCACGCTCCTCAGCAGAGCGCTCTTCTTCGAGACGCTTTTGCCTCCTCGGCAGCCTCGCGCTCGAGACGCTTCTTGCGGCGATACAGCAGAATCGCGGCAACGATGAGGGCGATGACGAGAAGAACGGCGCCGACCTGCATGTAGAAGATGCGATCCTGACGATCCTTCTCTGCCTGCAGCTCTGCGGCACGGCGGTCTGCCGCCTCCGTGCTGAACGGCAGCGGCTCAGCGGAGATCGTATCGCCGCGCGTCTGATTGATGCCTGCCGCGCTGCTCACCGTGCGCAGGATGCTCTCCTGCTGCGGCTGTGTTACGTCGTCATTGACAAGGACAGCAACCGTCATACGGCGGATCGAGCCCGGGAGGCGATCACGTGCTGACGTTCCTCGTTGATCTCGTAGTTCTTCGTGGATTCTTTTTTCTCGTAAGCAGCGTTCGCGTTCGACTCCCTGCTCAACATAGCCCGGGACGTTGCTCTGCACGCCCACCAGAGCCCACCGAGATTCGTCGAACTGCCGTTATAGCTCTCGGAGATGTCCTGCTGGCTGCGGATGATGCCATCATCCACCACAGGAGTAAAGGTCTGACGATCCGTCAGGCGGTCGTCAAAATCCAGCTCCACACTGACGCGGGCGAAATCACGCCCTTCCCCGAGCGTCTGATCGAGCGGGGTCTGCACCTTTCTCGATGTTGTCCTACCTTGCGCGTCATCTCAAGCTGGGTGATGGTCTTTGCCCTAAGCCCCTTCTCATCCTGATCGTCAGGATCATTCAGGATCTTGCCCGTATCATCGACGATCGTGATGTTCTCCGGCGTCAGGCCCTTGATGCTGTGTGCCGAGGTTGACAATGCCTTTGATTTCCTTTTTCGTCAGCTCCGCTGCAGGCTGCAAGCGCAGCATAATGGAGCCGTCGCCGGCTTCTCCTCTTTTTTTGTAAAAGGCTGTCCTCGGGCAACACGATGTGAACACGTGCCTTTATCGACGACCTCGATCTGCTCGATGGTGCGCGTCAGCTCGCCCTGCAGTGCCTGCAGGTAGTTGACGCAGTTCTGGAACTCGGTCACACCGGGTTTGCTGTCATCGAAGATCTCGAATCCCTTGTTCCCGTGCGGAAGTCCCTGCACGGCAAAGGTTGAGCGTGCCTCATGCCATTCGCCGTCGGAACGAGAATCGTCGTGCCCGACTTATTCTCCTGTGTTCGTAGCTGATCTTCGATTCACGCAGCTGATTCGCGACCTCGCCCGCATCGCTGGTCTCCAGTGTCGGTGAACAGCGGAACCATATCAGGCTTGCTGCCGTACCGAAACTGAGACCAAAGATCGGTACGAAATTGCGAGTGCCGAGCCGAGCATGATGTAACGCTGCCGCTTGTCAAAGCGTTTCCACAAAACAAGGCTGCGCTCTTTCCACTCTCCCATAATCTCTTTCCCTTCAAGTCACCGCGGTTGTGCTTCCCCGCGGTGCAAACAGAACGGCAGTTTCAGTTATACCTGCATCACGCGAGTTTCCTGATAGGCAGAAACGGCGCGATTGCGCATCTGCAAGAGTAAGCTGCAGGCAATTTCAGCCTTCTGCCCTGCCACGATAACCTGAGATACATCTTCTGACTTCGCCTCGGCAAGCAACTTCGTCTGCTCCTCTGATGCAAGCTGAAGATGATTGACTTCGGAGAGGGCATCTTTTGAGATAGGTGCCGAAATCTTTGCGTTGGGATTTGTCGATGGTCTCGCCCAGATGGCTGGAGCACGCATCGTTACAGAGTCATTTGCAATGCTGCGCTTCCATAATGGATTCCCCTTACAATGTGTGCATCAGTTTCCCGTTGCCGATGCGGATACGCGTGACCATGGACTTCGCGGCGTTGATCGTCGTCGTATTCGCCTCGTAGCCACGCGATGCCGAGATCATATCGACCATCTCGGCGACGATGTTGACGTTTGGGCGCTCCACGTAGCCGTCTGCGTTCGCGTCCGGATGTCCTGGCTCACTAGACCAGAGGCCCCTGCGTGTTGTCTGCGCGAATGCCGACGGCACGTACGCCGTCGCCGGCACGCATGCGGTTCGACGCACGCGCCAGGAAAGGACTCAAAGCCGATGCCATGCCTTCTCGCGCGGCTGAAACACGACGTAGCGACGGTGATGAGCACCCCGCCCTGTGTCCGCGTCGTATTCGCATTTGCGATATTGTTGGAGATCACGTCCATGCGAAGGCGTTCCGCTGTAAGCCCGGACGCCGCCGTATCAATTCCCAAAAACATTCCCATATCGTGCCCTCCGATCAGCCCTGACCACTGGTGATGACACTCTTCATTCTGCTGATGTGCCCCCAGCTGATTGTCAGTACATTGTAATAAAGCTGGTTCTTTGCGACCTCCGCCATCTCAGCGTCGATATCGACATTGTTGCCGTCCAGGCGCATATTGGTCGTATTCTCCTGCTCGATGACTCCGTGTGCCTTCCCGCGGTACGCTAGCGGAAGGTGGCGGTCATGCGTACGCACGACCGGCATCAGCGGATCGTCCTCCAGCTAATTCCTTTCTCAGAAGATCCTCAAAGCGGACGTGGCTCCGCTTAAAGTTCAGTGTATTCACGTTGGCGATGTTGTTGCTGAGCACCTCGTGGCGAAGCGTCGATGCTGCCATGGCACGGCTGCTGACATCTATCACCGAGTATTGACCACCTGCTCAGCATGAAACGTCACATTCCTTTCCCCGATTCTTTACGCACACAAAAATCGACGTCCGTAGTAGATATATATTTAGTTCTACGTCCCCATAAAAATCCTTTTGATTCTGTCTTTTTCTTAAAAAATGATAAGGTTTTTCGTCATCGCGTTATCCTTCGGCACGTAGAGGGGCTGCTGCGCCGACGTGGAGGCTCTTGACCAGGATATCGACCTCGTGGACGACCATGCCCGTCATGCGCTCGATCTCCGTCTGCAGACGGCGGCGCAGCGCGACCATGGTCTCCTGGATCGCATGCCCGTGAAGCGAAGCAACCTCAATGAGACCGTGATGCCGAGATCGTCGTCCCCGTTCACGATGTGGCGGACGCGCGTCCCGCCGACACGGTCACGTCCTCGAACTGCTCAGCGGCAATGCGCACGATGTTCTTGATGACCGAGTCGTCGATGATGAGTTTTCCATAGTAGCTGAATACAGGGCGCACGATGGAGCGCTCCCCGAGCTTGCGCCGCTTCGATGAGAGGTCTTGAAAAAGCTCTTGATTGGGTCGATGAGATAGCCCGAAAAATGCGGCTGGTTCAATGCTCGGCACGGGAATAATGTGTTCGCCACGCTTTCGAGGCGGTGATACTGGGCAATCTCCATATCCTTTCTTGGAGCGACGTCCTCAATGCGGATGATCTTTCCGACCGGACCGATGCCAAGTGCCTTCGCGATCTTCTGCACCATATTCTCCAGGTGCCGAGGATCAGGGATGCGGCGTGGTGCACACTCCTCGATCGCGCGGCGTACGTCGGCAGCATGTCCCGGAAGGACAAAAATCGCACGCCGTACCGCCATGATGCGGTTCTTTTCCTTCTTTGCTGATGTGCCACCGACCACTTTCCCATCTTTGATGAGGATGCCGTCGTCGATGATGGCATCTGCACCATTTTTCGGGCGACCCATGGTGCGCGGTGACTTTTTCCCGTTCCACTCGGGCCGACAGAGGGCAATGACGTCCATTGTCCCTCCTCTTTTACGGTATCCTCACGTATGCTGCGGCGGACGATAGAAATTTTTCCGCATAGACATCCTCGATCGTGAACTGACCGATCTCCTCTGTTCCGCGTCCGGGAAAGCCGCGGTAATCCGAGCCGCCCGATACGAGAAGTCCGTGCTGCTGCGCCACATCCAGATAGTGCTGCGTATCCTGCCGATCGTAGGTTGGATAAAACGCCTCAATCCCCTGAAGCCCCTGTGCAGCAAGCGTCATGATGACCGTCTCATCGCCGACCGCCTTAGGGTTTGCGAGAACGGGGATCCCGCCCGCCCCGCGGATGAGACTGATGAGTTCCTCGGCAGAGACGCGGAAATGCGGCACGACGGGCAGGCTGACCGCGCTCAGCAGCTGATCAGAAGCGGCGCGGACGGGTCAATAGCCCTTTTTCACCAGCACGCGTGCGACGTGAGAGCGTCCGATTGCCTTGCACATCCCCTCATCCGTCAGCACCTCGGTCTCACCGATCTCGTAGCCGAGCCCCCGCAAGAGCTCCACGATCTCCGTGAAGCGCGTCCATCGTGCCTCGCTGATCTCCTCGAGTTTTTCCTGCAAATCCGCATTGTAGATGTCGATGTTGTAGCCCAAAATGTGAACATCATGTCCGCCATCGCCCGTACTGAATCCCACTCGGGGATCAGCCTCAGGCTGCCGGAGGAAATATGTCCGCTCTCCTACTAGCTCCGTCACACCCTCAACCGAGTCGTGATCCGTAATGGAGATGTAGCGCAGCCCCTGCCTTTGCTGCTTCCGCATGATCTCCTCCGGCGTATTTCTGCCGTCGAGAAGGTCGTATGGATATGCAAATCGCTTGGCATATATCTTCTCCTTGACTCCCTATTCCGCTTTCGCGCAGCAACAGCGAGCTCAATCGATGAGGGCGCTGCCCGCAGATCGATATCCACGATGACCGCCGCGTGTCCGCAGGGCCTTCTGCCATATCAAACCACAGGCATCCCGTACGGAACTACGAGATGACGAGATCCGTGCGCGCCGAGCACCGAATTCTGTGCCCCGACCATACCGAGATCGGTGATGTCGCCGTCCTCTGGCAGGATACGTGCATCTGCTGTCTGGACATGTGATGCGTGCCGACAACAATGTCCGCACGGCTGTCCAGATAATGCGCCATTGCGAGTTTCTCCGACGTGGTCTCCGCGTGAAAATCCAGGACGATGATATCCACCTGACTCCTCCAGCGCGAGCAAGAATCTCATCCGCCTTCTGGAAGGGGCAGTCCATCGGCGGCATAAACGACCGCCCGAGATTCATCACGCCGATACTCGCCGTCTTGGCAGGGAAAACCAGAATCCTTTTCCCGGCGCTCCTCAGGATAGTTGGCTGGACGGATGAAACGGCTCATCATCGACGAAGGAAAAAACTCCTTCTTATCCAGACACTGATTGCGGGTGACAATATCGGCTCCGCCTGCATAGAGCTCGTCGAGCGCCTTGCACGCGTATAAGCCCTGCCACCGGCCGAATTCTCCCATTGACAATGACGACATCAATGCCGCGCTCCCGCTGCAGACGCAGCGTAAGTGTGCGAAGGCACGCCGTCCCGCGTGTCCGACGACATCACCGACGATCGGTATGCGCACGGCGTTCCCTCCTCTCATGCTCCATCAGCGGTTACTAGACCACGACCTGGTCGCGTTCCCGAATCCAACGAGACGATCGCGTCAGCGGCATCTCGCGTACGGCGGTCAACGCACGATCAAGCGCATCATGCTGCATCTGTCGAAACTCCGCATCGGGCGTCGCCCATGCGCATCCACTGGCGAGTGCCTCTCCGAAAGCGATCGCGTCAAAAGCTGGATACTCGGCACCAATCTCCCCGCTCCGTCACCTCATCCATCCGCCGTGCGAGATGCAGCATCATGAGCCCCTCATGGTGCTCTGTAGGTGAACTCCATCTCGCTCGCCATGCCGCCCTCGAGCTGATAGGTCTCACTGCTCGAGAAATTCGGCAAACGCCTCCTCTCATCCTCCGACACCGTCCCCCGCAGGACAAAGTCCATCGTCAGAAGACCGCTGGTGGCTCGTGGGGACACCGCCACCGAGATCTCGAGAAAACAGACGAGGACGGACGCGCAGCTGAACCCCAGGGCGCGCCTGCTCCGTCCGATGCCGCACGCGCGCGTTCCTCCAAAATGTCTGCGCAGAAAGTCAAACATATCCGCCATCTCCGATGATCGAGAGCGTATCCATGGGCAGGAACGGCGAGCGGGCACGTCCGCGCCCGCTCTATGAGGTCATCCCTCGCAGCATCAGTCCACAACGCGTGTCTCACGGATCACTGTTGCCTTGATCTGCCCGGGATACTCGAGATCGCCTCGATCTTCTTTACAATATCATGTACGAGAGCTGCCGCTCCGTCATCCACCTTGTCAGCTTTGCACCATCACGCGAATCTCGCGGCCGCCTGGATGGCAAAGCAACGCTCACGTCAGTCAAAACGACTCATGTCTTCCAGCGCCTTGAGTCGCTGTTATGTACGGACTCGAGCTCTCACGCCGTGCGCCCGGACGTGCCGCCAGCAACGATCTGCCGCTCGACGAGCACAGCCTCCACTGTCGCCTCCTCATCGCCGTGATGGGACGCGATGATGTTGATGACCTTCGACTCGCGGTGCGCGTGCGAGATCGGCCCCACGGTGACGTGCGGCCTCGATCGTCGTGGCGTGACCGCCTTGCCGATGTCATGGAGGAGGCCGCGCGCTTCGCGAGCATGACGTCGCGAGTCCGCTCGCCGCCATCAGCCCCGCGAGGATGAGCGACCTCCGATGGAGTGCGCCGGCACGTTCTGTCCGTAGCGTCAGCACGATAGCGCATCCGCCCCAACAGACGCACCAGCTCGGGATGGATGCCGTGCACCGTCTCGAACGTCGCCTGCTCCCGCTTCCTATGATGCCGCTGATCAACCTCGCGGCGTGCCTTCTCGATCATCTCTTCGATGCGTGCCGGATGGATGCGTCCATCCTCGAATCAGCTTTTCAGGCGCGATCCGCGCCGCCTCGCGGCGTACGGGATCAAAAGCCCGAAAAGAATGACCGCTCGGGCGTATCGTCGATGATGAGGTCGATACCGTCAACGTCTCAAGGTGCGGATGTTGCGCCCCTCGCGCCCGATGATGCGGCCTATCTCATCGTTCGGCAGAGCAACGACCGAGACCGTCGTCCCGCCACGTGATCGGCGGCGCAGCGCTGGATAGCGACGCTCAGGATCTCGTGCTGCTTGTCCGCCTCGTCCTTCGTCTGCTGGACATGTTCTTTAGTCTTCGTGCCTTTTTCGTGCTGCTGCTCTTCCTCCGCCTCTGCCATGAGCACGGTGCGCCTGCCTCCTCGGAGGACAACCCCGAGATGCGCTCGAGCTCAGCTGCTGGCTATCATAGAGAGCGCGCTGACCTCTGCCTGTGATATCTTGTCGATGCGTGCCTCCTTACGTGCGAGACCTTCCTCCTTCTTCTGATGGTTCAGCTTGTGGTCGAGGTTCTCCTCCTTCTGAATCGTGACGACGCTCCATGCCAGCTGCAGTTCACTGCGGCGTTCCTTTATGTCACGCTCAAGTCCCGCCGCTGCCGCTGGATCTCCTCCTCAGCTCAGTCCCCAGCGCTTCTCGCTTCGTCTCCGCCGCCTTCCAGCCTCGTCGACAATGCGTCTTGCTTCACTTTCGGCTGATCCTATCTCTGCTGCCTCTGCCGCACGCTTGCGCCAGTATAGCCGGCTGCGCCAGCAATCGCGATAATTATCATGAGTATTTCCGTAAAGATAACGGCCACCTCCCTCGTTCATAAATAAGCGCACTATTACCCCTATATTTTAATATGGTGTATGGTGTCAAGAATGCCCCCTCTCTGTGCGACCAGAAGATCCCTACCCTCGTAAAACTGCCTCTGCGCTTAGGCGACGCGCTTCTTTCCCTCTATGCGGACCCGAAATATTTTCATCCGATATAATATGTTCATCGGTTCCTATATGTTAGGAGGAGGTATGAATAAGCAGTCTGATGCGAAAGCGGTATCCCTACTGCCCTCTCCATCTCCATGGCGCATGGCACACCCTCAGTACTCCGGCCGTGGCTGAGGCAAGCACGGAGCAACTTCATCGGTGCGATCAGTGGCGGTGGCTGCGGCGTCTGCAGAATGAACAAGAGATCCGATACTACAACACAACCGAGGAAGGGCGTCAAGCACCGAACAATCAGCTGCGCGAAAAGATTACGGGTCAATGACGACTACGCACTCAACAATCAGCTTGACCGCATCTTCACCAATCTGACGACGGCGATTGGTTCAGGACTTGCGACCATCTACGACCCGTCCGTATCTCTATTTCATCAACAACGAGGACAGCTTCAATGCATTCTGCACGCTCGGACATAATATGAGCGTCATCACGGGGCTTTAGCACTACCTCATACCGGGATGAGATCGCTGTCATCCTCGCCCATGAGATGGGGCACGCGGGCAGAGGATGCCCCGCAAAGGGCATGAACGTTCGCTCGGTCCGCGATTCTTGCAGTGCGACGGGTACGAAAGTGCTCGGTGCAATCGCCGCCAACATATGGAGCGGACGGGGACTCACGCAAACCGATGGAGTGGGAGGCAGATAACTCGCCTTTGAATACATCTCGCGCTCTCCGTACAACCCGGGAGACAGCAGCCGCGGTATGCAGCAGCGCGTCATCGACATGGACGGCAGCAACTCCGCCAATGTCGTACATCCATCATGTCGGTGCCGCCGATCGTCCGTCAAAATGCCTCGCGCCGTGACAACTACGCCAAGAAGCTGACCGAGATGAGCGGCGGCAAAGTCACGGTGATAACGGCACCGTCTACATCAACAAAAAGAGTTCGGACGCCCCGCCTGCCAGCGCGATGACCTCGGCGGAGCCGCGCCTACTTGTCATGGGCAACCTCGCGGCGGCCTATAAGAATGGGCACGTTGCTTGCGGGCGATGCGTATGCCGACGGCTCCACGCGTGTCTCGGTGCTCAGCCCATCATCACAGCGGGTGGAGGGCGACCGCAGTGCAGCAGACATGGCAAATCAGCTGAATAAGATCAAGTCAGAGTAGCACAAACGAGGGAGTTGCCGCATCAGCGATCCTCGTTTTCTTCGTTATCGCTGTGAAGCGGCGCAGGGCGCGCGGCTTCAAAGATCTCCGCCATCGCTCACCTGCCTGCATCGTGGCTGCGGCGTCCACCGCAGCAGCTCGCATCACCGCGGGAGATGCTGTGGCGTGACAGCATCTCAGCGCGCCGCGCTGCGCGGCAAAGTGCCTTCTCCCACAGCGATGTCGCCGCCGCCCATCTTTTCGGCGGCTCTGCAGCTCCGTCTCCACTTTTCGCGCAGTGCGCGCTCTCTTGCCTCCGTCGGATCGACGGTCCCGATCTCGATGCGCCGGGGATACCCGCGCATCGGTGGGATCTCTTCAAACGCACCGCCCTTTCTGCACCCGCCTCCTCGACGATCTCCGTGGTACGGTCGTGCGGCGGAACTTTTCTCTCCGCGCACACGGTCATCGCCGCGCGACGCACGCTTGAGTCGCAATCAGATGCCGACTTCGATTTCGTAGAAATTCCGGTGGCATTCCTCACTTTGCGGGGGCAGACGGATGTTTGGTCACCTCTGCTTTCCCGACGCGCTGCATGCATGGCGCATATCCGTATCCGACCGGATGTTGTTCAGCTCGTAATCCATGACGCCGAGTTTGACCTCGCCGCGCAGTGCCTGTGCCATGGCGTGCGCGCACCGCTCGCGCCTGCGCCTCCGACCACCTTAGCCTCCATCTCCGGTGTGGTACGCCTTCATCTCCTGCTCGACGAGTGCGCATAGCGCGGCGTTCCTCCGCGCGCCTGCGCACTGCTGCTATATCCGCCTCCGCCTGATCGGTCTTGTAGCCCAGGACCGGATGTTACGCCCAGACATCGACGTCCGCAATATCAATGGAGAGGATCAAATGCCGTTCCTGCGTCGAGACTCCCTTTGCCAAGCCACAGTCTTCGCGAGATGTCATCAGGATTGGCAAGCACGTCATTTAGTGACTCTGCGGAGCCGACCGTCGTCACGATGCCTTCGCCAACACGTGCGATACGATCGTCGAGTTCATTCTGCACCGCCAACGAGGCGGTCGATGTTCGCTCGCACCGTAACGCGCGCGCCTTTGATCTTCAGCTCGGATGCGTTCGCGCCGCCGCAGCAGAGACAATCGGCGTCTTCGAGGACTCTTCGGATTGACACTCATCTGCACCGCGTCGAGGCACGTCGCGCCCCGCAAGGTCGATTGCCGCTGCGCTCTCGAAACGGAGGCGCGATCTGTGCAGCGCTGACGCGATCAGCGCATCCACCACCTTGTCCACATTACCGCCTGCGAGATGAGTGCGCCTCGAGCCGGTTGACGCCACATCCAGCCCTCCCGCCTTGTTGCCTTGATGAGAGGCGAACAGTGCGGCGCTCGGCGGAACGCGGCGTCAGTGCAGCGCATCCCGATCCAGCGAGACAATGCCGACCGAGAGACATTTGCCGAGAGATCGCCGGGACCCACGTTGCCTGAGGCGTGAACAAAATGCAGAAAGATCGAAACGTGCGGGATAACGATGACGACGAGTGCGCCTCCGAACAGCAGTACTCCATGAAAACTCTCCCAGACGTGTGTGTGTTCATCCACTCGAAACACTATGCTCACGTGTGGCCTCACCGCCACACGGTGCAAAGTCGCTCACGGGACAGGACTGACGTACGCGCGTCTTTCTTTTCAATAAATGCGCCTCCTTGAGACGACATCCACAGGGCGGCCGTCAATTCGTGGTACCGTTCCCGCAGGCCGCATAGCTCCGTGAGCACCTTCGCCCATCTTTCCAATGAGGATCAACTGCCCACGGCACCGACACAGCCCTCACTCCGCGCGCGAGCGGCCGTGGCAGAAGAACCAGCTTGTTCCACTAGTGTCGGCTCGACGTGGCAGACGGGCTGCGACGCAGCAGGAATATCGCCCACTGAGATAAGCAGAGGCGATGCCGAGCGCTGCAAGTGCGCCGATGTCGCCACGCGAGGCGCGAGGCACTATGTATGTAGAGCATCGTTGCAACGCCCAGCCCGCTGCGAGTCCGGACCGCTGGCGTAGGTATCTCCGGTCACTGATCATCAGCACACCGACAAGAAACACCGCGATGTGATAGAACTCCACCAGACCGCGCGTATACTGCGACCGCAGAACGACCGCCGTGCCGCGACAATCCCGGAGAGCGGGACACCTGACGCCCAGCCTCGCCCGCTCGAGTCTCTACCATAATGGATAGAAACATCACGGCGAGCATAGCAGCACTGCAGCATCGCGTCGCGATCTGACCGATAAACTATCCACTGCGTCCTTCCCGGACAGACGACGCATACAGCCATCCGTCCGATCACGCTGCCGAGAAACCGCCCCTCAGCGTCCCAAACGTGGAGCGGTGTCTTCGCAGCCATGTGGTTGCGTTGCGCTGAAGAGGGTTCTCCTTTTCTGTCTTTATGATAACAGATTCACAGCGTGCTGTCTCGTGTGTTTGTATAGTGATTCTCGTCAATGGCGGCGAGACCGATCTATCAGCTCTTTTCATCCCTAGGCTGTTACTGCGTGCACCTTTCCCGCCAATGTTTCGTGGTTGGTAATGCCCAAAGAGAACCACACCAAAAGGCAAAAGCGGCTCACCTTCACCTCCTAACTCTATAAGCGGGAGGCGCGCTGTGATACGACATGAGTTCATTTTAATCATTGTTCTCGTCACTGGCTACATTGTTGCCGCATAAAAGAAATAACCGCCCTGCTTCCAACATGTGCGGATTACGTCTCCTAACATGTGTGAGGAGTAGCCGCCTATGGTGGTTCTGCTTTTTGTATCTATCTAGCAATTTGCCTATTTTTGCAAGGCATCTCAACACTGATTCTGTAAGACGTTGATGCTCTTATAGGTGTCATTACTTGCACTTTCTATGCATCGTTGTATAATGCCCAAAGAGACACAACAAGTAGGCGTCTATTCTCTTCACCTCTCCAATTCTATAAGCGGAAGGTGGTGCAATATAAGTTATTACAGTTCATTTTAATCATTGTTCTCGTCACTGGTAATGTGCCATAAAAGGTAACCGCCCACGTCTACCAAACTAAGCGGTTAGCCTATCAACTGTGAAGAGGTGACGCCTTGCGGTGTCTCTCTTTTGTATCTTTATCTTAGCAGATTTGTCCCTTGTTTCAAGTCACCTCAACGACTCTGAAAAATGGCAACGCTCAATCCTACATACGCTTATTCATAATAAAAAAGTACTCAGCATCACATACTGAATATCCAGCAATGTTCAAAACAATGGTCGGAACGACAAGATTTGAACTTGCGGCCTCTTCCACCCAAGGAAGCGCTCTTCAAAGCTGAGCTTCGTCCCGAACAGTGGTAATATGCGACCTTTTCGTCTTGTCAAGGAATCGTCGATAAAATGAAGTCCGTCAGATCAGGATTGATCTGTACCTCCTCAATCCTTTGCGTCATCTGCTTCATCAGGCGGAGCGCACCGATCTCGACACCGGTCTCCGCGCAACCTGTTCGATGGTGCGTCCGGCGCGCAGGAGGCGCGTGCCTTGTTGATGGACTCATCTTCCCTGCGCGGCGGGCTGCCTCTTCTTCGGCATCTCGTCCTCTTCCTGGTGCGGAACCGGCGTCTGCTGCGGCATCGGCGCAGGTGGCGCGGTACAGATGGCGGAGGCGCAACGGACGCATCTGTGGCTGTACCTGCATCACGGGTGCGTGACTTAGCAATACGTAAC
>BNJU01002007.1_pt1 | contig 44484 bp, 30 predicted proteins | sample 8539281 | NCBI WGS metagenome assembly BNJU01 (sample SAMD00202456, study PRJDB9452) | human saliva metagenome | isolation source: human saliva | place: Japan
AGAATTACACTATTTTCTGATATAGATAAAGACAGACTCTCTGATTTTGTAGAGTCTGTCTTTTTATTTTAACAGATATTGTTATTCCTAAAGATCTTAGCTTTATACCTTATTATATGGTGATACAATGAGTTGTAAACACAATGTCTATAAAAAGTAAAACCTATTATAAAATTTACAGTACTAATACAATATGAAAAATAAAAACATAAATCGACACTTAACTTTCTTCATAGCATAGATTTAATAAAGATAATAAATTTATTATCAATACACTTGACATGAATGTTATTTTTATTTATCTTTGCGCCAGTTAATCGTTTATCTCACAATTTAATTAGCTGAAAAACCAAAGAAAATGAAACAAACAAGCGGTCAAACGAACAGGATGGTGTCTTTACTGACACGGTAATACAGACTGTTCTGTTTATGCATCTTCCGAAATGCGAAAACGTATGGAGATGAATCGGATTGAAGAGAAATTGCGTGAATTAGAAAAGTTGGAAATAGCAAAGAAAAGAAAACAATAAAAGAACTGAGAAATAATATGATAATATTTGCATTTGCACTTTGTGCCGTTTTAGTTTATATAACTGTCAAAAGCGTGTGGGGCTTATTTAAGAACTGGAAAGAGATGGATTTCAAATCTTGTCTTATCAATATCACTATCTCTATTATATCGGTTGGCGGTTTTACTTATATTCTTTGGAAGCAAAAAGCTATACAAGATGTGATAGAATTCATGAAGAATCTCTAAAAAGATAAAGAGCACAGCAGAATTTCTAATCCTACTGTGCTCTTTTTACATTTAACTATTCTATGCTTATCTGAGTTAAATGAGTTGTAGAAATACTACTTGTAAAGATAAATTCAAATCTAAAAAAATATATGAGCCTCTATTGCATCCAAATCAAGCATCAATTGACGTTCAATAGGTGCTTAATTGAAGCGAACTAAGGCTTAATTGAAGTCCGATTAAGCACCTCTTCTTTCACAATTTTGTAACCTTTTAATTACTTGACAGTTACAAGACCAACAGAAACTCCGCTTTTCCAGACTTTCTACACCTGTAATACGATTGTATATGTAAATATTTTTCCAATGAACATAATAATAAAAAAGAAAAATTGGCGTACTTCGTAGTCGTTAATATTACCTGGTATTGTCCATACTTAGACACGTAGTGAAGGTATACTGGCTTTCCTGTTTCGCTTTTATTCTCCTGCTATTTGTTTTTGTTAGGGTTCATCACAAAAGAAAATCGCCCAGAGATTTACCGAAATCTCTGGGCGATTCATATTACTTGTTCAATAATCAGCGGTTATTAAACTGCTGCCGCAATCCACTCATATACAAAGCTGCATACACCGAAGAGGAGAATTCCTGCCATGCAAACAGCCAAAGCGAACTTAGTGTTACAGTCACTCTTGAAGGTTGGCAATGGATTGTCTGTACGAACAATATACATAGCCTTTACAATCTTAAGATAGTAGTAGAGTGAGATAACAGTGTTGAGCAATGCTATGAATACAACTCCGTAAGCCCATGCTCCCATTGTAGTGTTGATGTCAGCACCATTAACGCCTGACATGAAGATGAAGAACTTAGAGAACATACCTGCAAACGGAGGAATACCACCGAGTGAGAACATCGCTAAGGTCATCAAGAAGCTCAGTCGTGGGTTGGTCTGATAGAAACCATTGTAATCATCAATATTGGTCTTACCACCATTATTCTGTTCTACAACAGAGATAATAGTGAAGACTGCCATGTTAGCAACAACATAAATCAGAACGTAGTAACTAAGTGCAGCAACCGAATTTGCCCAATTATTACCAATAGCTGCCAACATAATATAACCAGCCTGAGAGATTGAACTGAAAGCCATGAAACGCTTCAATTCATTCTGACGTACGGCAAAGAGGTTGGCGATGGTTATTGAAAGAACAACTACAATCATCAGCAACACGTGCCAATACTCCATCATGTCACCAAAGACATGGAAGAGAATACTCAACAATGTGAAGGCTGCAGCACCTTTTGAGATTACACTCAAATAACCAGTAACGGTTGTTGGTGCGCCCTGATAGGTATCAGCTGTCCAGAAGTGGAATGGAACAAGAGAAATCTTGAAACCAAGACCACTGAAAAAGAACACGAGACCCATGATTACCAATGGAGTTGCCTTCATCTTTGTAGCAATATCAGCGAAGTAGAGAGTACCAAACTGACCATAGAGGAAGCTGATACCATAGAGCATTACACCACTTGAAAGGTTGCTGTCAAGATAAACTTAGCTGCACCCTCTGCAGAGTTCTTACGATACATATCAGAAGGCAACAGTACATGCCAAAGGCACAGATGCCATTTCAAGACCGAGGAAGAACATCAAGAAGTTGCCTGCACTCATCATGGTGAACATACCAAGCAGTGTTGAAACGATGAGCATATAGAACTCAGCTTCCTTACCGCTCTTTGCAGCCCAAACACGACTCTGAACAACAACAATAAAGGTACCCATGAAATATTGCCTTCATCACATCAACAGCAGGTGTTGTTTCACCATACCACCGAACAGACTCTGTGTGCCCATAGGATAAAGACACACAGAAGGTGTTCAAAAGCGAAAGATGCAGAAGCCAGCGGATTGAACCACTGCGTTCTTCAGTCTTTGCCGTTGCAAAAGTCAGCAACGAACAAAAACAATCAGGATGGCAATGAGACTTGCCTCGGAATCATCTTAAAAGAAATCACTATAATTCATTTCGCCAGTTTATTAAAGATTACCCAAATTTGGTATATATGTGAAGATGTGATCAAAGATAGGATGAACTGCGTCCATAATCATATTCTCAAGAAAAGTGGGCAGAGACCTAAACCTGCAACGCAGAAGATTAACAACCGATTGCGAATCGCTCGTCCCATGTAGCATCATGTAACTCATAGAACTTCTTATTTGGAATTTTCTGGAAGAGAATCTTTCCTACCACACGTAAAGATGTGAGACGGCTGTGATTACAATTGCTGTACAAGCAATGATTGTTGCTACACGATGGAATGTACCTGCATTCTCAAATGAACCTACGAGATTGTCATCTCAGCAACGAGCCTGAGAAGCCTGGCAAACCAAGGTTAGCGAGACCTGCTACTACGTAAGATACAGCCAAGAATGGGATAACGCTTCATAGGGAGACCACCAGGTAACGAACATCACGTGTTCCTGCACGGTGATAAATCATACCGATACATGCAAAGAACAAGGCTGTCATCAAACCGTGTGAAAGCATCTGGAGAATAGCACCAGTGATAGCTGTCTGTGTGGTCATAACCAAAGCGAAGAGTACCATACCACAGTGTGAAACTGATGAATAAGCATTGATATACTTCAAGTCGGTCTGTACACAAGCAGAAAGTGCACCATATACTACAGAGATTGTTGTCAACACAAGGAATACTGGTGCCCACTCTCTAGTGCGTCGGGCATGGGGAACATTGCAATGCAAGCAACCATAACCACCAAGCTTCATCAATACACCTGCGTGAAGCATTGATACTGCTGTAGGAGCTGAAGCGTGACCATCAGGAGACCATGTGTGGAATGGGAACAAAGCACCAAGTACACCAAAACCAATGAACACCAATGGAAGAGAAGATGTTCTGAATGTTCTGTGGGCATAGCATGCATCGTGCTAACTCCATTACGATCCATTGTGGTAGCACCACTAAAGTAGTAGATACCAAGGATACCGAGTACCAAGAGAGCAGAACCACCCATCAACATCAAGGTAAGCTTCATTGCTGAATACTCCTTAGGACCAGTACCCCATACACCGATGAGGAGGTACATTGGAATCAACGCAACCTCATAGAACATGAACATGGTGAACATATCCGTAGAGATCGAAAGCCAAATGCACCTGAAGACAGTACAAACCAAAGGAGTATTCTTTCTTCATTGGTTCAACACTTAACTGGCAAAAGTACCTGTGAAAACAATGATTGCAAGCACATCATTACAACAGAATGATACTCATCACCTACCGAGAAGGCAATATTTAGGCTTAAACCACATTACGGAGTTTGTCAACAGCATCGCATCATGATTACCTGCGTTGCGCTGCTGAACGAAATAAACAGTCAGCCAGATTGCACCTATCAAAAGTGCCGTAGAGCCGGCTACCATCACACAGTACCTGATTATCGATTCTTCGCTGCAAAGGGCAGCATCAGGACGGGGATAATTAATACAGTTAATATCAACTCATTTCTTTTAAATCAAAGCAAATGTACTAATGTTAATGCTACGGTACCAGTGATGAACCATAGCGAGCATGCGACGAACATCGCCACTCTGCATGAACGGATGACTCACCAGCCTCCTGCATGCACCCAAAGCCAGCGAAGTTAAAACATTGCCATCGATAACGTGGCGGTCGACCATGCGATTGGAATAGAAGAAGCAACGGAATACGATCTTGTATTAAAGAACTGCCATGCGTTATCAATATAGAATCTGTTGAGGGCGGCCTTGTGCAAACGTGAGAAGGTACGCTGCAAGCATCAGCAACAGGCTGCTTCTTGCCCACTCGCCATCCAAGTTGCAGAGTGCGATACCGATACTGCTGCAATGATGCTGGTTGTGGCGATGCTCCAGTCAAGATGGATATCATAGCTGGTCATTAGCACTTACAAAGTGACCGACCCGAATCAACCTTGCAGTGGTGAGAGAGAGTGCACACACGCACGAGGAATGCCAATGGACACATTACGAAAGGTGCTTCTTGTGGACGACGACGATTCTCTGGGTCCCTGCTCGTAGTAGACTCACCCCAGAGAGGTGCGTGGTGAGACGCGTCATATAGCTGATCCGCTGTCTTACCGGCTTACGGTGTCATCGCAATCCGCTTTAAAAGCCTGTCACTTCTACCAGGTGATTACGTACATGCTGAGATAATCTCATCGCCAGAGAAGAACCAGCCGATGGAGGAATACCAGCAATAATGAGCGCGCAATCAGAAAGTGAGATATTCGTAATTGGCATGTATTTGTGCCGACCACTTATATACTCCTGAAGTTGCTACCAATGATAACAATAATAGCACCAGAGCAAAGGAAGAGTAGAGCCTTAAACATTGCATGAGTGAAGAAGGTGGTCATTGCTGCTGCCATATAGCCAGAGACCACCATGGTGGAGTACTCTGCACTATAAGAAAAGACCGTTAATGCTCGCTGCTCCTTAGAAGCAAACACCAGGTGCAACGAGCATGCTAAGCATCTGTGAGATAGTAGAGATGCTAAAGCCGCCTGATGTCCTCGCTGAGCACAAGCTACAGCTGCTGCATGAAGGCAGGCAAATGCTGCTATCCAAAGCAATCCAATGGAGTTGCTCCTGTGCGACTGCACATAGATTGGTAACAATGATGCAGCCTGGAAAACACCAGCAACAACCATCGTAGCTGCGTGAATCAATGCGAGATACGGGTGTTGGACCCTCCCTTAGCATCTGGCAACCAGATATGCAATGGGAACGTGCAGAACTTACCCTCACTGCAATGAACATCAAGAAAAGAGCTGTTGGGAGTACCCAGAAGTCAAATGTGGTTCTTATGCGAAACCACTCAATGTCTCAGCAAGACCTGGATTTACACTAAGATCCTGGTTAAATGTTCCAACATAAAAACTGAAGAAACAAAATGCAATCAAGAAGAACAAATTAAGCAAAACGTGTGACAATGATACGCTTCTTGCTGTGTACTGCGTGTGCTTTGGATAATAGAATCCAATCAACGAATATGAACATACCTACCAACTCCAGAAGAGATACATCTGAAATATTAGTTGCCTACAAGACCAAGCATTGACATCGTAAAGAGTATTGGTGAAACTTAGAAACGCTGGAAGCCGTGCTCCTTCTCCTCAAACACATAATTCTCATCACGTTCAGCCATATAACCGAATGAATGAATGTGAACCATCAAGCTGACAGTAATATTGATGCTGTCATCGCAGTTGGGAAAGGCGGAAACCAATAGTAGATAAAAGTTCAAACTTCAACCCATATAATGTTGAAGAACTGTAACAATTAGGTTATGTACCACATTTGCCAAACAACCATCAATTTACATTGAAGGTCGCCCAGCTGTATACTCACCAGTATAAAAGGCAATGGTATTAAGCAGTGTGAGGCTAAGCACAAATGAGTGTTCCCCAACGGCAGTGCCAAATATTTTGGCGAGCAACACCGACATCTTTCGCACCGAACAAACCAAACTGGCAACGCAGAACGGGAGAAAAGTATCAAAAATGCGTAATCAAACATATTTGTTTCTCTTTATAATTTCATATTTCAATACTGTTCGCGATCCTTTGTGGAAATGACGGTAAACATTGATGATAGCGAAGTGCAACGGCCCAGTTCAGCAGCGCCACACCGATGAGAAGCGTAAAGACATGCCTCTATCCATCAGGGAAAAAGTAGACGGTTAGATACGCCAAAGTTGATATCTACGCTATTAAGAACTAACTCTACGGAGATAGCGTACAACAAAGGTTGCGACGGGTTACAGAAACCAAATATCTCCGATAAGAACAATAGTCCACTGGGACAAAGAAATATCTACTGGTATCATTTAACTCCTCCATGCTTTTTGTTATTCAATAACTAAATACCAATGATACAAGCAAAAGGAATACAGAGATGAACTCGAATGGAGAACAACCATGCTTATCGGCTGTCATCAGGTACGACCGATGGTTTCCATTGTAACCTCATTTGATAAAGAATCACCATTCACTACGGTGTGACACAAAACTTACCATTTCTTTAACAGACAAAAGTTACCATACCAAAAGGCAAGCAAACAAATAGAAGCTGCAAGAGAGTACGCTTTCCACAACCAACGCTCAGAAAGGCCCTGCAATGCTGCCTTGCCCACTAACTGAATGGCAATGCATCATAGTGATACCACCAGCATGACCGCAGTTTGGGCAGCACCAAGGAATGTGTATCCAGGCAGGAGCGCAGGATATACAACGCCCAAAGGCACAAACAGCAGTACTGTTGCAGCTCGCATGATACGCTCGTCGACACACAGAATACGGCTGAGCCAGTATATCGCTGACGAGAACCGCAAACAATTAAATCTTGCCATATCTCTAAACGCTTTATTTCTTTTTAGTATTGAATGTTCCTACGCTTCCAGTCTGCTACCGTCGATAAGGTCTGGCGATGAACCTCCTTCATATACCTCCTTATCAGGTGAAAGATTGGCAAGACGGTCGAAGACAGCATTCTCGAAGTCGTTCGTAAACAATTGCATCGAAGTGCAGGCATTAACACAACTCACGGAACTTTAATCGCCTAAGTCAGCACTCTCGCAATCAACGAAACAAACAACGCTGCCTGTCTAACTAGGTGGTAACCATCTCAGAAAAAGTCTTATTAGTACCATTAGGACAAAGCGCCTCACATTGGCCACAAGCAGTACACTTGTGATTCTTTCTTCGTCGCGCTTGAAGACCAAACTGACCACGGCGGCAGCTACGTAAGAAGGTTGTCTTGCGATTCTCGGATGCTGCTCCAGTGAACTTTGATTGTAGTATTCCTTCATGAGGTCCCTTCATACCCACGTAGCAGTGTCTTGTAGTGCTCCGACCTCACCAAAATATGATTGTTTTTTTTTATCTTTTCCATTCTCTTAACCATTATTAGTCGTCCCAACCAAATACAGCACATACTATCATCAACTGGGATAACCAATGATAGTGGCATAAGATACTTCCTCTAATTTCAGAATCTGATCAATGCAAGAGACGTAGGATATCCATAATCCACATCATAAGGAAGCACTACTGCAAATGCTTACCAGGAACAAACAAGACCTGGAATATAATTCATAATAGCATCAATGCATCTAATCCAATGTTCGAGCCCAACCACCTAAATTACAGTAGTTTGCAATACATAACACAACAAATGAGTTAAAATTCTCTGCCTTAGTAATAAAAAGCCAAATCCCATATACATATACTCTGTATGGTGACACTGCGATCAACTCACTCTCAAAACTTCTGCCGATCAGAATGGACCACAGTTGGCCTCTGCATTACCAGCAACACAGGAGCCAAGGGAAAAGCCAAGTAGCGAGACATGTCCCTATTACGATCTAACCTGCAAAGGACCTGTCTGGCTATAATGCCTAAATCTGCATAGTACCAGTCAGAATAGCTACTGAAATCAAACAGATGCCTAAAGACAACTCCATTAGCAAATCATCTACAACACTGCACCACACGCCTTATGAAAGGACTGAAATCACTTGCGGTGACACTACCCCCATCCGCGATGAACACACCAATAACACCAATGGAGCTAATGGCTGTTACAGGAAAATACCTACATTGAAATCAGGATAGAACCATATTTCGAGAGGAAAGAAGGAATGTACCGACAGATGCTATGATTGCCAGAAGACCAAGTAATAAACGGTTTGTCTGCATATCAACAGCAAAGATTTTCAACCAATCAACATCTTCAACACGTCAGCAGGGCCGCCAAAGGTGCCCCACCATCACTACTCCTGACAGGACCGATACGGCGCATGAGTAGGCGCGAACCTTACGCTCATAAAGATAAGCGCAATTACAATAAAGCATAAGCAAGTATTGCCAGTCCCACACAACGCACTCAATCGAGCAGTCCAAAGTTACTCCAAGCCACTGCAAGTGACGCGGAGCAACTCATCGAACCATGTTGTGCCTACAAAATCGAACATAAACAGTTTAATTCTTAATTGATTACTTTAATGATAACCAGTAGCGGTCAATATCTGGAATAACGAAGTCGACGCGCAACACCAGTGAGTCATAGTCGGCGATCTTCTGACCGCCAGCATGTCTTATCCGCCCAAGCACCAACAAAGTGTCAACCCCATGGACGAACTTCCGACGATGTGCAGTGCTGTCACCACAATGAGGCCAGATAAGCACCAAACTCACCCTTACCCTCAACAGCAATACCTGTCCTTCCAGGAACCTTGATGATTGGCTTCTTAGCAATATAGAACTCACCCTCAGGGATATTGTCAATGAGCTGCTCAATATGTGAGACTCTGATAAATCTCCTAAGATAACTGAGCAATAGTAACGATCCGCAGAATCGCCATAGTCAAAATAATCTGCTCAAAGTTAACCTTATCGCCATAGCATATGGATGGTTCTTACGAACATCGTGCCAACCACTTGCTCTACCAGCTGAGACCAGTCACACCGCAAGCTGATACGATCTGCTCCATCCGCAACACCAACGTACGGAAACGCTCATGGGTAATGTATTATCACCAAAAGACATCAGATACTCTTGAACGTGGACGTGGGGGTACTTGCAGGAAGCTCCTTAACATTTGAAACGAAGTTCGGATCTATATCGGCCACACGACCACCTGTTCTATAATAGTTCTGAATCAGACGCGATACCTGTTGTCTCATCCATCACGTTCAGAACATGCTCACGATCACATACCATAAAGAGGCTGTGGGTGCCACAAGTCTAAGGCACAAGATGTATAAAGGAGGTGATTATCAATACGCTGCAACTCATCCATAATTGTACGGATGTGAGGAATATACTGGTACGGCGACCACTCCATCGCGCTGGAACCGTGCGGTAAATCCGTCAGAACACCTCGGCTGTCTGTTCATTACAACCATGTGAAACCATCCTGGTAATCTATCGCGCCGTCTGCAGACGAAGCACCGTGAGTGAAAGGGTGCTGAGGACCAGCCTTCCTAACAGTTTGTCATCAGTGACCAGCAGGCGCTGTGGCTTAACGAGTTCACCATTCTTGTGGATTCCACTCTGTGGTTATCAAGTTCCACATCATCCTCCGTAGTATGCATATTTCTTGGCAGGATCCATGTCATAATCCTTACAGATGGATAACCCATAAAGTCGTTTTCTCAAGTAGAGGTGACGCATATCAGGGTGACCGGGAACTTAACACCATAAGTCATAGACCTCGCTCTAACAAGTCCAGCATCAGCCCAAATATTGTAGACAAGGAAGAGAATACTGTCTCTCTCCTACTTTAACTTTGCAAGCTGCTTTACAGAACAACTCATGTGTATTTGTATTCTCAAGAATATAGATACATCCAAGACACTACTCTTTCAAAGTCTTCATAAACAACAGTTACAGGTAATCGAAATGCTTCTCATTCTTCAACCTTACCATTTCGAGCAAACCCTATCAAAACCAGATTCTTTATTTTCTAATTTCATTTTCGCGTACCTTATAGTAATTGTTAGTAGCTGTCTCATCTGTAGCAACACTGCATCAATCTGATCGATTTCGCCCCAACTTCTCAACCTCTTCTTGTGTCACTGGCTGGTTAACGACAATCGTTTCTTTCTTAAGGAGCAGACTCTACAGGAGTTGAGAACAGGCTTTACTTCTGAGTTTGGCTGTAGGGCCGAACTGGTTTGGGAACTGGTTTTATGTGACTCTTTTGACTGCTTACCTTTCATAATCTCTCTTCGGGGTATTAACTTCTCACTAAAAGATAAGTTTATTGTTATCTGCCCAACTCACTCCTCCAACCCAGACTGCTTGTGGTTTGCCACCAAAATTTCGCAATCTTCACCTTACGTTGAGCTACATGCATGAATGTGTACTCTGGACGTGGAGGCAACCTGGAATATAAGCATCCACAGGATAATCTGTTGATACCACGCATCACGCATGATAACTATCATGAATGGACCACAGAGAGATAGCATACCAACAGCAATTACATATGGGCTCAATATCTGGTCATACAAACAACTTTCAGCTGGAGCCATCTTGTTTGGCCAGTAGTACCAGCCGCACATTATCAAATCAGCCTGGCGTGGAAGTTGTGTTGCATAAAACCGAAACGTGAAAGTCATAACGCGCACATCAACAGATATAGCTGTACCTGGCATGATGTTGCAAGGTAAATAAGAGGTTACTACGTCTGATTGATAAGTTGATCAGAGTTACACAAAGAACGAGTTTGTTCGCATCCCGTTCAATTCGCGCCATTTTTGCTAAGCGTGTCATTGTCTTTCCATTCATCGTATGGAAGAGACTTGATTTTTGGCTTCTTGTTTCCATTCAGTGCTTCTTTCCATAAGCATGCAAGACCAAATATAATACCACCAACAAAAGAAACCAATCATGGCAAGTGCGAAGTTAAATCATTTTACCTTAAGCGAGATAAAGAATACGGTTTCGTCAACATCAGAAAGAATGGCAAAGTGGCCTTGGTAGCCACTGGCAACCAAAGGTTTATGGTCAGGATACACACTCATAAAAGGCTCACCCTTCGCGGATTATGAACGCGGACAATCCATTTAGCAATAGCATAGCTGCTACTACCAAGAATGCGGCCGTTATCAAAACCAGTGACAAAAGTGTGAAATACATAAACTTTATATAGCTATAATTTAATTGTTCAATCTTGCTCACAAAACATGTTTCAAAACGTGTGCAAAGATACAAAATGTTGAGAACGTGTACCGTTAAACGAAAAATACTACTTTTGCAAACTCCGCTTTACAAACGATGTGGCGGATTTACAGGACGATAATACGAAGTCTATCAAATACGATATGTTGCTTCCACCGACAATTAGGTTACTAATGGAAGTTGTCCATGACGTCTTATCGACATATGAAAGAAACAAATTAAGAATAGTATTCTATCAATCCATCTATTGGTGAAGCTATCCACCTTACCCAACTTTAAAAATTAAAAGTACGGCACTCGACTGCTGTTCTTCCAAGCAGCCGCAATACCGCCAACAGCAGAAATTAACACGAGAACTGGGGTTGTTGTATACTTCAAAGATATTTTCTTAAAAGTATAGTTAAATCTTACTAATTCTAATTTGACATATTGTAAGTTCTCTTTAATAAACGAAATACCTCCTAGTAGCGATTCAAGCGGTTGACGATAACTTTATCCTGCTGTTCTGGTCGTTCATACTCACTTCTAAATATAAATCGCGTATCTCTGTAGATAAATCCTTAAAAATACCATTGAGTAGCAACTTGCAAGAATGCTGCTCCTACTTCATCTCCTAAATATAACTAAAAGCTGGAACGTTTGCCACAATATTCTCGCCATCATACTGACAGCCTGGCCAACGGTACCTAAAATACACAAGCAATACCGCATCATGTCTGAACAGCATGTGCAGCCCCTAACAAGTCCTCTCCTGCTTATCGGTAGAGAATGAAACCCATAAGTGCTTCACTCACAACTGAAAAAGATTCTTCATACAGCCTGCTCATAAAAGCTATCTATGAAACACATTCTACTATATCTTTCTTTAGTAAAAAATGTCATTTGCTCTGTATTGCATAGCGCGGGCTTTAGTTCCTGCTCTGCACTTCAAATAGCATCCTTTGGAAGCGATGAAAAGATTTATCACTTGTGTGAACTTTCAAACATACCACTTGTATCTGTAAAACAAATAATCAATGCCAGTCTGTCTTTTGATCCTCCACTATCGGCAATTAATATCATAATTATATTTTTCCGTGCAAACTTACTATTTTTTTATCCATTTATAATTATAACCCAAAATGCACATACAAAGACATCTTTAGTATGTTTACATTCGATAAGTCTAAATGACAAACTTTGCGTACCTTTGTAGACATTAAAACAATCATAAAACTATTCTTTACAACAAGCGGTATATATAAAAAGCTTCTTCTTTGTATCACCATATTTGCTGTTCATCCTGACCACCAGCAAATGCTGTACTACAGGAGACTCTGAAAAACCACTCCAAGTACTACGCCATGGAATTGATTACTGGCATCTTGAACAAACAAAACAACTAAATAGATCAAGATTCACATAACTGAACAGAAGCAAATCAGCTAAAAGAAATTGGTGAAAAGTCTGCTCAAGTATCATTGATGCTTTACTCTGAAGACGGACAACATCTTTGACACTATGCTTGCCAACAAGCAACAGATTATGAACTTAAACAACCCGTCCGTTTCATGACCTTAACTCTGAAGTAACGGAAAAATAGCACTACGACTCCCTTGTCAATGTGCTTAGCACGATGTACACTCGGTCTTACAAAATGAGAGAGACTGACGAAACGTATGTCTTACTCTTGCTGTAAGTATTCGAAAGATATTAAAGGAGCCGCAATGATTCTTATCAAGAATATACAATACCACCAATACAGCCAGCATCAATACAGGTACTTGATGCTTATACTTAAAACATATGCCGAGATTCAGTCATCTTTACAAACCCCACAGGAATAGCTACTTCTGGGATTCTTAAATCAGTTCGTTTCGTCTTAGTCAGATGAACACGACACTCTCTGAAATATACATAAACACAGTTGTAGTATCTCAATGGGATGTAAAATGGATTATCACACTCTTCAGTATGATTCTGATTTATGGTTTGATATGCATTATCATTAATTATCTGATATTCGATTCCTTGTTGCAAAGTCCGTGAATTAACCGTTTCAACAGGAAAGAGTCAAAGTTTCCCCGCGCAAGCGATACTTGTATCATTATACTTTACTTCGGTCATTACATTCAGTATTGTACTTATCATTATCGATTGTTCTATAACGCTTTAACTTCGTACACATGACACAGCCTACTGGAAGTACGGATGCTTTCAGTCATTTTGCATCATTGCTTCTATATAAAAGGTTCACAGACACATAATACTTACCGTAATTTATATCCAGTGATTATGAGTTGAAAGCTAGCACAATCATTGCGTTTCTGGCATAGTGATGCCACCAAGCTCAGTCATGCTCTTCTCTTCCACACCTTTATTGTTCATACGGGTACATTGGCGAACGAATGATACAAATATCATAGCTTGCACTCATTACGACTTATACTTTGCATGTATTTCGCCAATTTATTCATCTTCTCGCCTCGTGCATCAATTGGATACCACGATGTTTGCCGTACAGGTAATCATCCTGAGTGGTCAATACGGATTGAAAACATACATTCTTACAATTGCTTTCTTCAAAATTTACCTCAACCAATGAGGAAACATCCAATAAAGCTATCACCAACTTAATTGTGGCTTCTTCGTTTTGTTGACATTGTTCTCATTCAACAGCTTTGGTAATATCATTTATCCTTGCCTATTTATTGGGCAACTGGTGTTTTTCCAATCTTGGTGGATTGACATGGAACTTTATTCGATGCTAGCTTTGTTGACTCTGATAAGATACGGATCAGTGTTTTGCTCAATAGCTGTGGTAACTTATCCTGTAAGTTCATCTTTAACTATCTGAGATCTAACAGTTTCCGAGATGCTATTAAGTTATGTCCTCCGCGCAACGGCCATCTACGAAAGCCAGGCACGTGCTACGATGTGCCAACGTGTACAGTAATCGTTTGGGGACGGTTATTGAAGTAACCCTTGTACTAGTCAGCACGGATTGGTTGTCGTGACGGGTGGCTTATCAACGGGTATCCGGTTTCGCCGCGGAAGAGATATTCTTGAAGAACATCTATTATGGCCATTTCTTTGATGGCTGGACATCCGGTAAGATTGGCTGATTATATCACATCTGTGACGGTATGCGGTAGGTTGGTTCCACATAAACGCCTGCTTGATGATTGATACTTGATGGTTCTGATTGCTTTCAAAACTTACGACTTTCTTCACTAAAACTTTATAAAACATGACCAAGAATGATGGTTATGGTGGGAGCTATTCGAGTTGGTGTTGCATACATTGCGATGTAAAGTAAGAACTTCTTAAAGATGCTGTTGCTTCAAACATCACTAATGAGGAAGAAGGATATTGTTGTTGAACTGAAACTGATGATAGCTGCAGCCACACTGAAGATTCTTGTTTGACTGATATTAACAACACGGGAAATGACATTGCGGTTATTATGGAATGTATCCTTGATACGTTGAACAATAATGGTGTTAATCCCATTCCCACAACGTGAAGTTACAGTAAGCATCAACAAGAAGCTAACATATTAGCCTATTTGCTTGAGTATGAGGACTATAGAAGGTAGGCTATACTCCATATTGTTAGTAAGAATAAAACTATTCATCATATAAATGATGACAGATTATAAACCTTTTTATTCTCTCCTACGATTGTGTTGAGAACTTAGCACGTGTGGTGCAGAAGCTTAGCACCAATAGTGCAAGGCAAACTCAAGCTATATATTATTGAAGAAGATACAATTCAACGTTTGGAACAGTGGTACAAGTATATTATGAAACTTATTACATCTTTTTCTACATATATCCAACAGCTGTTAATAACAAAAGTTGTTGCAGAATAACAACATAAGTCTTGATTAAAACAACTCAGAATACGCTTTTCAAAGATGCCTGCTATCTTAAAATCAATTGATTATATATATATATATTACAGGACAAAAGATGCTTGTTTAGCATTTAAAAGGCGTTAATAAAGAGATCAAAAGAGCATCTTTTAAAACCAAGTAAGGCTTAGCAGACACAGTTATAGCGATTAGACTTGACGAAGAGAAGAAATATTGACAAATATACAGGGTCAATGGTTAGTATTATAATATAAAAAGAGGGATGCAATATGCATCCCTCTATATAAATTTCAATCTTGTTCAATTCAACTTATTAGAAGTTGTAGTAAACTCCGAAAAGTAATGTTGTTGCCATCGAAATCTCTAGTGTGAGCATCTACGCTTGACCCTTCGCAGCAACAGACTTCCAACCAGCAAAACCTACGTGAGCTACAGAGGCTTACCTTTGGGCTAACGTTTGCAGACACCTGGCTTTCAAACCTAGCAGACCATGCGTTTGTACACCTCTATAGTGCTGGTAAGCAAAACCACCATCAATGAAACCATTTACATACTTGCTGCGTGCGAAAAGTGTAACAGACGTATAGCTCCAACTTAAAAGTGGTTGTTAACTAGAGTTCCTCGCTCTCGATGTTAATAGGGTTACCTTTTACTAACCAACTCGTACCGATTGCCAGTTTTCGTCGAGATTAATACCCAACCTCAGGGAGAACCTGATGGTTGTTACGTCTCTGAATTACCAATCTTGGTGAAAAGCAATACCACTACTACCACCAACATAACCCTTAGCGCTTGTACGCAAGTGATACTCTACAGTGACGACAATAAAATCTTTTCTCATATTAAAACTTTTAAGTGTACGCTGAACTAAATCTATTTACCTTATGCTACCTTTCACTCCATAGGAGGTAATGCGTGGTCTTTCTTTCAGTGCAAAGTAAAGGTTTTTCTATTAAACAACCATTTATGCATAAGTTACTGCTAAACATCTACGTGAACGTTAATCATTTGTCTGTCACCTGTAGCCCATATATAACTGCGAGGTATCTCTTGAGAATATATCAATATTTTTGTAGAAACGAGCGTATATACTATTGAATTATGATGAATAAACCACTTTCATTGCGGGTCCTACGTTATTGTAAGCCAAGAACTACTCAACACGGTTGCAGAAGAGTTGGTTGGCTTAATAAAAATACGATATAGATATCATTTTTAAAGCAAGCTTTGATAAGGCTAATCATACAGCATACACTCTTTTCCGTGGTCCAGGACCCGACCGAGGACTTATGATGCTTCAAACAATCCGGGAGAAGTACGGATTACGTGCTGACTGACAGTGATGGAAAGCTATCAAGCTGAGGCTGTTGGAGAAGTTATTGGCGTTATTCAATTCTGCTTTCCTTTGTCGTCAGACGACTTATTAGTGGCTGCCTTAGGGCCTGGTAGATGGCAAACATTAAAAAGCGCCACAGTTTCTTGGTGGTAGAATATGTGTTATCCTGTACAAAAGGTAATGTCAGGAAAATTAGGGCTAAGGATATTGTGGTTGACTGAGCTGAAATAGTTTTGGATATAACAATCTCGTTGACTTCCGTAATATCCTGATATGAAAAAGTTTCGAATATTTATTATGGATTGTACGCATAGTACAGCGTCCAAGTGCAGGAGATGGTAAGACAGTTTGGCAAATCGTAAGTTTGTTCCTTCAATGGCATTAGCAGCTAAAGCCTTTGGTGCTACAAACTGCTTCTTTGATTCACCCTACTCCAGACGCAGAGACTATCAGATACCTTCAATATGTTGGAGTGGGCGGTTAATAAAGAAAAGCTGGTGTTATGAACGACGCAGGGCAAAGATTGTACAGGTCCAGGCATATACCTTTGATGCTTATCAAAGAAAGAGCAAGCTACATAATCTTATATAAATGATTAGATGAGAACTTTGAAATGGGCTGTTAGCCTAATGTTTCATTAATGCTAGTAAGGTTATCGTCACAGGTGTTGGCAAAGCAGGAAATAGGTACTAAGATTGCTGCAACCTTTCTTCTGCAGGTACACCGTCTTACAGTAACCTTTGGACGTTTATCTTGGCATTGGTGTGATGACAAGGATGATGTTGTATTAGCATTTATCTAATTCCTAGACGAACAGACGAGGCTACTCCACTTTATTCAATGGTACTTCACATGAATATTCCCCTATTATTGGAATGGTACTGGTAATTCATTATTGGCAAAGTATTCTACAGCCCATTTGAAAGTGTGGGTGGAGAAAAGCATACCTCTTAACCGCCAACCAGTTCCTTAACGGCAGCTCTTGTCATGGGTGATGCCTTAGCGGTGCACTTATGCGTGTACGCCTTTAAACCACAGGACTTTGCTGGTTCACCCTGGTGGAGAGTTGGAAAAGCAACAATGACTACGGCACAAGATGTAATGCGTTCTGATAAGACTTCCTATTATTCAAAGGATATGCCTTGGGAAAGCCATCATACATGTAGCAAGGGCAAGCTTGGTTTGGGTGTATCTTGACAATGGAAGGTGATGAAGCTTGATAACGGATGGTGATATCCGCCAGAGCTATGGAACGTTGAAATGAGTTTTGACCATACAGTCAGTGATATGACAAGGAACCGAAGATTGTCTTACCAACTACGAAGATTACAGAGATTCAACAGATTATGCAGCAGAATAAGGTACATACAGTGTTAGTATGCGATGAGGAAAAGACACTTAGGTGTTGTTGGCCATTATAGTTGTATGCTATGAATAGTTTTATTATCTGTATCTGATATTTATATTGAGCAAAATAGCCTTTGTTTTGCTATGGGTTGTTTGCATTGACGAAAATGAGAGAAAAGTGAACTTTAATACAAAAAGCCATTACATAGGTGATGGTATTATGTTACGCCTATTTCTTGTCTTTTAAGCGCAAACAGCAGGTACACAAACGCGCATCTGAAAGGCATGAATACTTTACAGTGGCGATTCTATGATTGTGAATCAGCTGCATAAAGAAGATGTACACTACTCTCACAATAACTCAGTACTTACTTTAACAGGTAAAGATAAGTTTAATGATCAGTATTCAAGGCTATTGACCAAGCACGTTCAGTATTCACGCCTTGGAATACTTCAACTTTCCGCAATAAATTCTATCAGACTCATACACAACATTTGGAGAAAGCGAAAAGGAGTTGAAGTTGAGCTGTTTTGATGGTTTTGTATTGCGTAACGGCCGACCCATGAGAAACGCGCGCCACCACAAGCGATTCGTGAAAGGGCATTGAGATATATGAAGTTTCCCCAAATAATGATTCCCTTGGCCGCAGTATGTTCGTCAGCGTATTACCGTAGATTGTTGTTGTGTGGAAAGGGATTTACGTATACAGGTGGAATGAATGTGGCTGACTATTATATTAAACTAGTACTGAAGTTGTTGGCTCATGGCATAGTATGCATTATGTAGAATCCAGGGAACGAAGGTAATCATTTGCCAGAATATCTTTTCTTAATATATATGTGGTTTTAACATCTAAGCAGAGAATACATGGTCCTAAATATTATCGTGGAATCTCTAACGCTGATTCGCAAAGGCTTGAAACCTGACACTTGTGGAAGTACAGGAGTAGATGGTGGTATCATCAACCGCGAGCCACATTTCAGGGATATTGTTCGTTATTTCTGTGAATGCTATCAATGATGCAAGGACAATTATAAAGCTTATCAACCCATATTTTGCACTAGTAGAGCCTTGAAAAGCATTAAGTAAATGAACAAAGTGTAAAGTAGAAATCGCTACAGAGTGTAATTGATATCCCACTAACTCTGATTGTGGATTCTAATGCATCAATTAATGAAAGAAGGACATACAATCTGGATGTACGAAAAAGGTTTTCATCACAAAATTATTACCATAGACAGACTAATTCTGTACTATGGGTCAATGATTCGCAATGCAAAGAAGTCTACACGATGGGACCATGAAAAAATGGTAATAGTTGATGCCTTCTTGTAAGTTGGATAGACTCTTTGAGGCGCAAAGAGATAGCTTTGACTTTAGAAGCAAAGTGGAAGCAATTGGCATTACACCATGGCAACGTTTCCGTGGCTGGTTGCTCATCCTGTTATCTCCATTCCTAACGGATAGAAAACAGCAAGTAGCCGTATTAAATCTTATTGATATCACCATGACATTCATCACCATAGATGGTCAAGGGGCTGGAAACACTCTTCATTCAGCTTATCATAATATTCTTGCGGTGAGTAATAGCAGTTTATAAGACTGATACTTCAACTTCTCAGCAATCTCTTTGTTAATCAATCCTTGAACTATCAAAGACAAAGCCTCTATCTCACGATTGCTTAGATCTTATTCTTTAGCCCTTGAGGAGTTCGATAGTTCTTACCTGAGAGAGTGACCATGTACTATCTTCAGAATAAGCTTTAACAAGTTCATCCTCCACAGACATTAATCCGCCTGCGACGAAAGCTGTGCATTTGGGTCTTAGTAATAGTCAGAACAATGGTCTTGTGGATACATTGAGAAAGATTGTATTTTCTAAAGACGATTACTTGTGACACAAATAATGATAATACAATTTACGGCACCATGCACTGAACTCTGGAAGCTTGAAAGAATCAACAGTCTTGATAGGGCACCTTGTTCTTGTCTTGCTTCAATCTAACTTTACAACAAGTGTGTTAGCGTCAACTATCCTTATCTTGGGACGTCCTGTTCATATTAACTGGATGCTCCATCGTTTTTTGTTTATAGGAAGTAATAGAATTTGTTACCACCTAATAACAAGGTTTCTATAAAGTTCCACGCTACTAGTATCACAGATTATTAACAATTGTAGATTGTCAATCCTGCTGGTGAATGTATTTGCAACTTACGAGCGATATTACGTCGATGCGTCGCAATGTTGAATTGAAACTGCACAGATGATCAACTATTTTCCTTGTTTCATTCCTTGTTCAACTGCCACAGTACATCACTTTCGATCACTAAGAACCTCATTTGGCTTTAGGATTCGCCGCATAATCATGTTCGAAATCTTTACGCCACATCATTTGCTTACTTTTTTGTTTCTAAGCGTCTGATTACTGGAATAGATTTCTTCTTCTGCAAGCATGCTGTTCAAACCATGCTTCTGAGATATCTATCATATAATGTAGCAGTAAAGACGGTTGTTATGATGCGCATCAGGAGGCAAATGCCAGTGATAATACTCTTCAATTCACGTAACTTCACGTCTGTTTTAGCTATGATGCTTGAATAAGGTCTCAACATCATGCATCATTTGCTTGCCTCACCGCTGACAGGCTATCAACATATGGAAGCATTCTTCTCCTCTGCTGCATGTGATTATGGATGAGAATGAGCATACTCATCATAGAGGCGGAGAATAAGACGAGCAAGATTAATCGTTTCGTCAGGCACACAACTCTTCACGTATGAGCAACATATTTTCAAGGTAATGGTATGACTTGCTCGTAAGTATTATAAGGTTGGAATAGACAATCTGTCACCATCATCAAAGCCTTATACCGTTATAGTAAATTAACACACAGCCAGGAATGTATAGTATACAATTCTGTTCCTCACAAACCCTCTCTCCGGTTTTATCCACCCAAAGCTGACTGATGCAAAAGCTCCTAAGCTCTGTAACAGGTCGTAATTATCTCTGATAAGATAAATCCATCTTATCATCAGGCTCGACCCGTACGTTCTTCATCTTGTCACGTTATGTGATATCGTATGCAAAATAATAACAAAAAAGTCAATAATGCAATAGTTGTTGTCCATTTATTTTTTAGCCGTGGTATCATCCTAAAATACACTATAAAAAATGTAATCATCTAATATTCTACTAAACCTATAATCTTGATGTATTTATCATGATAGTGGCGAGTAATTCTCACCTTTTTACGAAATGTTTTATGCTGCACATAATGTGCGATAACCTTTCAATGGTGTTGTTGGTTAACATAATGTGTTGAGTGCTAAACACCTTACCATATTGTAAATAAAAGAGTGACTGTGCAAAAATCCTTTCAAATAATACATACACACCAAGCCTGAGGAAAACTATTTTTGTTTTATTTAGTGGTTTTGTTCAAATAAGCAGTATCTTTGTAACTTCTAAAGTGACATAAAATACATGATAAGCTAAGACAACTGATATGACAACAGATAAAACAGCCATTGAAGGTTGCTCGTAAACGTGGAGCAAAAGCACAGAAAGCACCGTTGAAAGATCATCACTATCTCAATTGTGCTTATCCTATGGAAAAGAAAAGCATGAAGCTTCTTCAGCCTATCGCCGTGACGATGATGCGTCATGATTATTCGCTCATTCAGGTGAGATTCTGGTGTCTATTGTTGAGAGTTGCAATCTATCTTCACATAGTACAAATAACAAACGATTTCATCGACTTATTCCACTGACAGAGTTGGATGAGGACGGACGTATGCCTATAAACTGCCATTCAAAAGAATTGGGTGTCGACCCAAATCACTATCACCTCAATTGAGAAATTCACTGAAGATACTTGCTTCTATTCCTGTAAAGCTACCTATAAGACAAGCTGGAAGGAAAAGAAATACGCAAGACGCCCAACCTTTGGCGGCGTATATATTCAGAGGATCGCTCTTACAAATATGCTATATTGAGCTTGATCATAGTGTGCAGGCGTCTTGTATCGTTAGACTTCAATTTATGTCAGCAGGCAAACAATTGTCTTTGCGTATGGCTTCATACACCAGCGTATCTATATGTTTATAAGAGTCATGGGGCAGACAAAGGTCGTGCAATGGGGCACAGGTTCCGCAAAGATGCTTCGTTTGAGGGGCAACATAAAGTTCTCGAACTTCTACCATCGTCATGTTCTTGACCACCGTACAGGAATTAAAGGAGCTTGCAGAAAGGTTTCTATGATTGTCACTTTGAGGCATGAAGAAATATGACCATGGCCAGCGTGGTGGTGGTGAGCCATTGACTTATCTTCATCATGCACACACTAAGGATAAGATGAATGTGCAATTGCAGAGATGACACAGAACCAGCGTCGACAGTTCCGGCATTACACCTTGCACAATACTGACTTCACACCAGTAAATATAACAATAGTGATCATTATTACAGCCGAAAACCTACCAGGGAGGCTGCTGTGAGCTAATGAGCCTGCGCGATCGTTTTGCAAAGACATTCGTTAAGGACCGGCTGCTATGCTTTCAGGAGTCTTGACGAAATGTTGAAGTCAGAGGAAGTTCCCAACACTATAGTAGAGAGTGGAGATAACATACAGACTTTCCCTTACAGAATAAATTTACCTATTGGATATTTGAAACCAAACGACTACTTTGCAATAGAGATATAACATGGTAGTCATTCTTAAAGGTTACAGATATGAAAAGAATATTTATATACATTCCTTTGGGTTGTTTAAGCCTACTTTCTTCATGTGGGTGCATACCTCTCTGCAGGGGTGGATGTAGTAGTCCTGTTTCTGTATGACGTGGATACAATGTGGATACAGCAGTACATGCAGCAAATTGAAAAAAAGGCGGATGTGAAGAGGCGCGACGACAAGCACTCTTCTTATCAAGATAAGATGAAACATGCTGAACTTGGATTGAGCGACGCACAGTATCGGGCTGTGTAGGATAAATCTTGATTACCTCCATAATATGCAGGGCGGTGCTCACTTTATGGAGATTGTGGGCGTGTGGCTGGCGGTTGTTCTATGTATTGAATGCTCCTTAATATAACTATTACATGGTGAAGATTATTTCTACCGTCAGTTTATTAATTTCAGTAATGATTAATGTATCGCGTTTACAATCGTTGCGACACCAATTCAATAATATCGTTCGCCCAGCGAATACTACACCTATCATTAGCCGGAAGAACAGATACAATGACGGCTATTACGCAGGACGCTTTGGTTAGCTCGACATAATCCACCTACAGTGACTCAACCGCACAAAGATCGAGTCAAGGGTTTATCAGAATGATGGCTCATGGAATACTCCTCAACGGAATAATAGCTGCGCCAGCTTTGTGTCTGAGAAGAATATGAACACTGCTGATGGTCTTATAACAGCAATTTGGAGAACAGAATACAGGTCTGAAAGACAGACTTATCAACCTCAACAGCAGCGGTATTCTCCTCCTAGCCGTGGTAGCAGATCTTCATTTTGGAGTGCTTCTCAGTTCATCAGTACCAGATGTCAATAAACTTAATCAAGGTATTCATTTTGGCGGTGCTTATAAACTCATCGGTACCAATGCTCAATAGATTCAATCGGTCTTCATTGGAAATGCTTCTCGCTCATCAACACCAGGGTGTTTCAATGAATTTGAATCAGTCATCATCAGTTCAACCGTTCAGATACACCAACGAATAATAGTCGATTTGAATGGACATAGATGGTAGAAAAATAGTATATGAGAATAACGGAAATAAAACCGCTCAAGTGGCCTCTGTAATGGTCCAGGGCTGCTTTCATGCTATTTCTCAGGGATTATGGCTGATGCCTTATCCAGGGAAGAAAGGTTAGAACCAAAGGAATACAAGCAATTATTGGTTAACAATTTGATAACCTTTCAGGTCATTTGTATCTATACTCTCCTGTCCTTATCCGTCCCCAGACTTCTCAGACTATGATACTATGGCAGAAAGTGTAGCAAACGTCATTTTCTCTGGGAACAACTTTAAAAGATTTTTTATTGCGTTGTACTGGCAGATAAAGGTTATATGACCTTGTAACAGCCGAATACAAAAACAGATGTTTGCTCTGCTTGACGGACATTTACAGTCTTTTTGCTGAAGACTATTTTATGGTTGCCCTACTTTAGCACATAGCTGTATACCTGTTTTTTTGCTGGCTATCCGCTCTATCGTTCGTGTACAAATGCAAGCCTATGCAGCTGGAGTAACACAACAAAAGGCAGAAGATAAATGGATTGCACAGGCAACTGTATACCACTTGATGATTTGGAATGATGACACTTTGCATGAGCCTAGAAGTTTGAGAGAATTTGATGATGTTCGAAAGGTATCTTAAACTCTGATGGCAGACATCTCATAAGATAGAATAGACCAAGCATACACGAAGACTTGGTTTAATACAAATATTTTCGAAACAAAGACTTTAGAGATGGCACTGAAACACACACTATATCATCTGTCACCATAAAGCGACTATACAGCCTCACTTTACGGCTTTTGGGTTAGAAATTTATTTTTACATTTATTCTACAAAGCCTGTTTAGAAGACGATATAAAACAGCTCTTCTTTACCTGTAACATAACTGCAATTTAATATCTTACAATGCAACATATAAGAAAAGGTGTGGTTGAAAAGGCTTTCCGAGGGCGTTAGTTAGACTTAAGGGCACCTTTACAATACAATTAATTAACAATTGAGTCCAATTAGCGCTAACTTCTTTTATTGCAAGAATATTTTTGACATTATCTATAAATTCTAAAAAGATACAATACACTGTCTTTTTCTGTCTTTATAAAGGTGATTTTCACAGATTCTTATAGTCTTGGTAAGATACATTCGTCAACCTTTATGTCCTGAACATGGTAGTATGCTTGGGAAAAGGAACTGAAATGGGAAACGAATGCCAACCTGTATGCGTTTATGGTAATGGAAGAAAACGGTCATATGCTTTTCCACATCCAAGACAGTTGCCGTTTTCATATCAAAAATACATACCTGGAATAGCGCAAATTCTATAGAAGAAATCCTCAAAGAAAGCTACCTAGGCTCGATATTCCTGCTTCTCGTTTCAAAGATTTGGATTACGATAAGTCAGAAGTTCCATTTCGAGCTCGCTGGCGGCAACAGGAAAAGAACAGTTTTCTTCATTATGAGTTGTGGGTGAAGGTCATGTATGGGCCTCATCAGGCATGGTCTACCGAAGAACATAGCACTTTGAAGACGTGGATGATTGCATTTCCCTGGATAAGTGGACGTGACTCGACATCAGTTACTACGCCGAAAACTGTTTCTTGCGTGCCCTCACTTCTTTCCGTAAGGACTTTTTATCATCATATCATCTGACGTAGAGTTTGTTTGTCAAAAGGAATCAAATTAGCACAGGACTTCTGCTTTGGTTTGTAGAAGTAGAAAAGGCATATAGAACACTCTGATAGCCTCTTTTGATTGCATCGTCACGGTTCATACTCTATCCGGCTATTAACCATTGCCAGTAATGCGGCCTGTTGGATAATCCTGCAGGTAATTGAACACTGTAATCAGCGAGATACATCTGTAATCCGTTCTTTTCTTAAAGTTAACAGAGTCACCCTCACAAGGTTCACAGTGTCCAAGTAGTTTACCCAAGGGTTTCATTTCTGGCTACAGGTTTCTTTCTATTACTATCAGTATAATTGAAAGCATACTGGAAGATAGAACCATCATCTGACTTCCTTATAATAAGTTACTGATGTATCCTCTGGTACAAAGATGTCTGGCGTAATACCACCGCCACCATACCGGTGATAATTTACTGTGACAAGCTGGTCCTCATGTTTTAACCTGTCTGAGGAGGAACTCCGGCTGCTGATAACGATGGCCGAATATATCATTACCGCATTCGGCATTATCACCCAGCTTGGGCAGCTTTGGATACAACAAACGTCCTGGGAAAGGGTATAATAACGTGCTATTGTCAGTGAATAAACTACCATCGTGTTGAATTTTGCTGTTGTACCAATCCCACCCCACCAGGAGACGGCGACCAACAATCATTTTGAATCGTTATCTTGCATAGCACCAGCGAAGATCTCTGCGGCAGAAGCCGAACCCTCATTTGATACAAAAGTACAACCATGAGATATGCTGATAACTGCCCACCATCCTGCGATAATTAACACGAGGACTCTTTCTCTGCAGCAGTAGTATAAACAATCAAACGATTCTTTAGGAAGGAACTCATTAGCCATCTGCTGGCAGACTCCAAGATACCACCTCCATTATCACAGAGTCCAATATAGAGTGATCTGCACCCTGAATATTAAGAGTTTGCAAGGCTGCAACATCTCTGCTGGTTCTTTCACCAAAACTCTTGATACGAATATGGCCATTGTCATTAAGCATATGTATGCATGAGACGCTCTTCACGGCAATATCACCGTGTTGCTGTGAACATCTACTCCCTTTTCACCCTTGTCAGCAACACCAATCTTTACCTTTGGAGTCCTTTGGACCCATAAGGCGGTGTAACTATCGTTGCCAACATCTTTGCCAACAAACGAATTTACCATTGATACTAACAGCGCTTTGTCACCTGCTAACAAACCTGCGTCATGGGTCCATCATAATAACATTCACGCCATACACAATGTGTCTTGACCGTCTTGAATTCGATTCCTACGCAGGAAAAGACTACTTCGATCATCTGCGTAGCCAACTGCACATCCTTTTGCTGAAATATAGACAGAATGTCGTTAGCTCTGGCCAGAATCTCGAGGATAGCCATATCAACAAGTTCGTCGATATTTGGAATCAACGCACTGATCATCAATGATATGCAACAGATTACTAGTCGACTACTACTGCTATTATTAGACGATTACCTAAAATGATTGGCATAGAAGGTACCAATAGAATACCAACGAAAACAACTTTATAGTGCCATCAATAGCAGCCTTGACGGTGTTTTTACTCTGATTCATAAAGCCCTAACCCTCACTCTTCCAGATAAGATGAAAGTATCAAGAAGTTCGATAAATACTTATTCATACTTTTGTTTTATTAACAGTGGGGATAAACTATGGGTATGAGACCTAATTGATTGCTCAACAACACTCAAATTCTTGTTTCTTGTTTATAAAGACGCTGTGAAGAAAGACACACAGCCATCCTCAAGACTTATGCTCCTTCAACTCCAGCCCTTGTCGGTAAATCTACACCATCAGTAAAGACTGATACTTCTCGGCATAAACAACTCGGAAAATACCTGCCTGAATGATGAGCTTTTATTCAATACAAGGAGAAACTTATTGCGTAAGCGTTGAACGCTTCACTGGCCAACCACCACGCCAGGCGAAGTTTCATGGCATTGGCTTCAGCATGGAGGACGTATAGGCTTTATTTACGCCGAACTCATCCTCACATATATTTTCAAAACCACTCGGTGTGCCGTTACAGCCATCGCTAATAATCATCTTATCCTTCCGGCAAAGGCACCTACCTGACGTCGTTTGCAATAGGGTATAGTATTGCGTACGTACCGCCGGAGGCGGCGATAGTCAACAGCAACCTTGCCTCTTCCTCTACAGAAAGATGTTGATGAGTGTTCTGATGTGTTCGTTATTCATTGTCTTGATAGATTTATAAATAAACATGAAACAAAACAACCAAAAATAGCTGTCCTCCTTTATCTATTATCAAGTTCAAAGCTATTACTGCCCTTTCATAATCCATCTCTCTCTTTCAACGCATCGATAAGATGAAATAACTTGTCACGAAACGTTTGTAAGTCTTGGGATATTCTGTGCCACCGTGAGAGAATGTTATCTCGGAAACGCTGTGCACGGTAGCTTAGTTGAAAGATTCCTTCTTTCTTAAATACACTAAAAGCATCAGCATCAAGGACCTCAACCCACTTGCCGCTATAATAGCCAGCAGCATAACCTCCTGCATAATATGAGAAAAGCTGCACAGTCATACATGTATCCATACGCTGCTCATCAATAATTGCTGGTGCCCATGCTTTCTTCTCAAGGATAATGATATCATCGATGAACTCTTCTTTCCTGAGTGTAAATAAACCATATCTAAAGAGTCCCGACACCTGTCTCAAACAGCCTTATTTGCAGCTCCATAATTACAGCTGGCTAACCACCTTTCTATCAACTCATCAGGCATTGGCTCACCTGTTTGATAATGGAAAGCAAAGGTACGGAGAATTAACTTTCTCTACAGCCAAGAGTTCTCCATAAACTGAAGAGTTACCTGGTCCCGCAAACATTAGTTCTGGTAGACTCAAAGGCGCGTGTTAGCAAATATGCCGTGAAGCGAATGACCAAAGCTGTACAAAGAAGGTCTCAACCCTCACCTAATCACCTTAACAATGCAGGCTTATCCTCCTGTAGGCAGAGAAGTTCATAACAAAGAAAAGGTATGTGGGCATTACATTTTGTTTGTATATCACTCAATCATTGACCTTGGAACTCTGTCATCCATGTCCATCGCTTTCCTTTACGTGGATGGAAGTCAACAAATTACAGCCAAATAGCCATCGCCCATCAATAAACCTCATAAGGTTTACATCTGGATAATCAACAGGTATATCCTTGTTCTCTTGGGCGACTTTTGACAAAACTTGCCGGATTTTGCTCCATTGGGCGACATCTCAGGATCAAGTCATGTTTCTTCAACAGCTATAATAGCTTCGTCCCTTGACCATCTTAAAATGCCCTCTTCTTCCTTAATAAAGTTTCTTCTTCACGCTCCTCAATAATAACACAGTTTATAAAGCTCAATAAGGTCATTCAAGTTTATACACATTCTCAACTTCCGTAGCCATGCGATGTTTCTCATAGATATGAGTATCATAACCAAGTTGCCATCTCTCTACGGTGCTCAGACCTTACAAGTTCAAGGTTGTTTGTCATTATCTTTAACACAGAGCGTGTTGCGCGCCATATAAGGAATCTTCACGCAGTTCACGCTGAGTACTATATACATCATAAAGGACCACAACACGTCAAGGTAAATACCAACCATCTAATCATGCTCTTTTGCTGCTTCATGTGCTTCACGTGCTATTAGGAAGTCCATCAAGCTGTGCTCATCAATGATATTGCGAGTATATACTTTATTCTCCTTCAAAACATTCATGAGAACTGCAACAGCAGCGCAGAAGGCTTCTCAGTAAAAGCTTGCGCAAACGGTCCTTTCATAGCTTCATCCAACAAGGCACCACTACGCACAGAAACGCTTCCTTCTTTCTCCAACAGACTGGTTTCCTCTTAATTGTCAACTCCCCATAATGTTCCTTGAACATACTTAACACGATTCAAAATCTTAGGATTGCATGCGTAGTACGTGTAGCTGAGAATAGGACTCATCTTCTGACGCAACATCCATTTCATCATTTGTTTCTGTACTAAACATTAAAGAGGCCACTCTCGACTCAGAAAGATCCTTAATAATAACACGTCCTTTAACCTCATCCTCTGTTATAATTGTATTCTCAAGGTTGGTTCGTGAGTTAATGTAATCTTCTCATTATTTCGTCCTCGTGAATACATACCATCATAACCTCTTCCACCAATCATAAAGGGTATTATTACGGTTTAATTTTGATATAATGGTGTATCATAAGGTAGGAAGAAAAAGTTATACGCTCTTTCTTATAATATCTATCATTCTTTTTTACTTTCTTAATTTAATTTACAAGTAACAAAAGAATATACTATATAAAGGGGTGGAATTTAACAATTTTGTTCCTATTACATGTGAAGTGACAGTCTCTACAACTTACAAAATGACAAAAGGCTAATCTGGTTAATGTACGTACTGTCTTTGCAATGAGAGAGGCGGCAAGGCTACATCATGCAGACAGACAGAGAAGCCAAATAAAATAAAAACATTAGTAAACCATTACCATATTTGTTTAACGCCCAACACCATTGATGTTTACCATCAGCACGAGATATTGCTAAGCCCCAACATATATGTACTAATCATCCAACACGTGTAAAAAGAAAGCGAAAAGGAGATCGTATGCCCTGTAATGATAAAGCGTGTAGCAGTAGTATAGAAAAAAATAACGCTTCAAATAGTACTAATATCAAATCAAATATTGTGAAATATAGAAGAAGACATCTATCCTCTTAAAGGTTTCCAACTGCCGGAATAGTAATATTCTCATTGTTAACAGTCATCACGTTGTAAGCATTGACTTTGAGAGATATTAAAGACGACTTTGATGTAACTCATCGGCAAGATCTTCCATGTTATCGCCTTGCTTTGCGACCTGTGTAGACTGGCAGAGACGTAAAAGTTAACAAACTGTTGGCGAATGTCCTTTGGGCTGTTGCCTCATGGGATATGACTCATTCGCTGTGCTTGCACGCGATGAAATACGTTGCAGAAAGATTAAAGGCGGAAAATAAGATAATTATCAAGTAGACGTAATGCCGCCGACTGCTCCAGTGAGAGCAGGCTACAATCTGTCTGCGCTATAAAAATCCTTTGTATATAGCGTTGCATAAGTCCAGTGTTCCGCGCTGAATTACAGCTGGTGCTGACTACAATTCTTCCTCTATACGAATAACGATGGCTGTCAGCATGACTCATCACACGAAGTGTACCTGCATTCGTTAGAAAAGAGCCATAGCTGTGTACATTTATCATCCACTGCTTACAAGTGGTTTGTCTGCAACCTGTTTATGAAGAGACCCAAACTGTTTGTCCTACGATATCTGACAATTCATCCGTACTAATACCGATGAAAAGTGGCGGTTCGAGAAGTTTATCGTAGAGTTCGAAGCATAGTAATACATATATATAGCCACGCTACTCAAGAGAAAGCGGCTATACTTTACTGTTAACAACTTTTCGCTTTCATTTAGAAGGGCTATACCCATGCACTTGCAGTACCTTTTCGCATCAGAATAGATAAAGTAAGCCATCAATTCTGGATGACGTTCGAAGTAATTGCGTGCTTTTCTCGACCTACCCATCACCATAAACGAAGTAGCATAAGCATCAGCTGTAGCACAGTTTTTAGCTCAAGACAATGTAGAAAAGGAGTGAATCTGCTACAGATATCCAGTCTTTGGATCAATGGTATGAGCATATTTCTTTTCCACTTTATAATAGAAATTACAGTGAGTTACCACTCGTCGCCATAGCCTTATCCGTATTTCATTCAATACCGTCTGTATCTCTTGATTAACGCTTCGCGCTATCATCTGTTGGCTCTGTAACACCAATCTTCCAGGCAGACGCTGTTCACTATTACCCATCGTTTACAATCACCACCTCAGATCTCCGCCAAAGTTTTTAATACCATTACGACGTAAGAAACGAAGGCAACAATATCATGAGCCGCAACCCTTGACGATTGCAGAACAATCAAGCATAACACGCTTATCCGTCTTCTGAATTGTGTTACCAACAAGCTTCACCGCGTATTATATCCTACAACCTGATGCAAGCTATCTATAGCCTGCTTAGAGGATGCTGACCAGTCTTAAAACCAAAAGCACATATTTACCATTTGAGACAACTGTGATATCAAAAGCATATCAGTTTCTCTTTTAGAAATAGACTCAGCGAGTGTAAACACCTCACGAAACATTTTCATTCACGCTTCACAGGTTTTGTTTTTGATTAATCTGTAGAAATCAACAGATGCTTTCAAAAGTGAAAGGGTCTGATTCACGCTGCAATTCTGCTTCTATCTGTGGCTGAAGATCTTCATTACTTTGATAGTATATATAAACTGTACCCAAAAATAAATCCCTTGTTATGCTGATATGGCATTGAATGTTGACAACGAACAATAGCAATTGAACCGATTATCAACACAAGAAAGAAAAATTTGCCAATATAGTTTTTCTTATTCTTATAATGTTTTTATTTATTGAGTTAAGAGAAAGTTAGACTTAGAGCGGAATAGTCACTGTTGAGACGCACAGGCAGTACGTCCGTTAGGTAAGAGCAATTAGAGAAAAGTAACAACAGTTTTCTCTAACTACAAATAACTATCTCATTATAGTTTCAGAAGTCACATTAAAAGGTGGCACCAAGCTGTGATGACCCGCCACGACTGCAACCTGGAACATACACGGCTTCCTTCTTTCACCCATTTTATACAGGTGCATTGCAGCAGAACACTCCAGCCTGAATAGGGCTCAAAACTCAATCCCAACTAGTTCTGCCCAAAGTTAAACTCTTTGTTACCAAGGCACCATAAAGGATTGTGTTCTCAAATAGGATCAGCAAGTCCTGGACTAAGAACATCATACTTAAACGAAGTGTAGCCTACTCTACCACCCACTAAAAAGCGATAATCGTCATGCTTATTCTTAAGCATATTAAAGTCGCAACCTACTCGTCCATAAGGTGCACTTGTCTTAAAGTTCGTTCCTGTTGTTTCATCAGTCTTATCAGCCTGTCCTACACCTACTTCAACTACAGGGAAATATCTATCCTTGAGATTTACTCGTAGCAAAGCTTCATACTGACCATATGATGTTTCAACGCCAAGCATGGTCAACGAGATCTACACCCACTGCTGCTCCCCTAAAGAAAGGAATACTATCCTCCTTTACCTTTGGCAAAGATGGTCGGCGTTGCGCATTAGCTGTAGTTGGGCACAACAGGAATAATACCTTAAGGATTAGTAAAAGTGATAAGTATATGTTCTTTCGTACCATCATAATCAACATTAGGATTACTGATTTCAACCTGACTCACACGTGTACCCTTTGCTGATACGGCAGTAAGGGTATGAAAGAATGCTAGCGGACAGTCAACACTCTCAAAATGACTTATATTTGTCTTTGACACCGTAACAGTATCAACAGTTGTTACCCCAGCCTTATTTGTGAAGACAAAGCGTAACTTGTCACTATCGCCACTATAGCTCATTGGCAAACTAAACTTTGTCGTGTTAACTTGTTTATTTAACAAAATAGTATCTGTTTTGTTCTCACGTATTGCCGAAATAGTAAGTGTATCGTGCAAAGTATCGCCCTGTACAACATAATTAGCCCATCCACCATTGGTTACAGGACAATCAATGTCAGAACAAGAACTCATCCAAATTACTCCTCCAAAGAGAAGAGTAATCAAGAAAGCTTTACTTACTATATGCTTAATCTTGCTATAGTTCATTTCCTATTGAATTATATAAATAAGTAACATCAGTTGATAAGAGTTTTCAAACTTATTCTCACAGCTCTCCATTAAGTATGGCATATAAAAAGAGACTGTTGCTGTAATCATCTATCAAAAACTACAGAAAGAGGGATTTCTCTTACATTTCTTTCTCTATCTGATAGTCATTTCTGCGTGGATTACTGCGACTGATAAGGTCGCCAATAAAGCCGGCAAGGAAAAGCTGCGTACCCAATACCATCGCAACAAGAGCGATAAAGAAGGAAGCATGGTCAGAGAGCAGGTCGCCATATACACCATTAACAAGCATAATTATCTTTTCTACAATCAGCCAAAGGAATGCTATAAAGCCAATGAAGAACATAAACGAGCCCATCAAACCAAAGACATGCATTGGCTTCTTACCAAAGTTGGTGAGAAACCAGAGTGTCAATAGGTCAAGATAACCATTGAAGAAACGATTGATTCCAAACTTTGATTTACCATACTTACGTGCTTGATGTTGTACAACCTTCTCACTTATACGTACGAAGCCTGCTTCTTTTGCAAGATAAGGGATATAACGGTGCATCTCACCATATACTTCAATATTCTTCACTACATCACGGCGATAGGCTTTCAAGCCGCAATTAAAGTCATGCAAATTATGTACACCACTAATCTTACGAGCCGTAGCATTAAAAAGTTTTGTTGGTATAGTCTTTGTCAATGGGTCATAACGTTTCTGCTTATAACCACTGACAAGGTCGTACTTCTCCTCCATTATCATACGATAAAGTTCTGGTATCTCGTCAGGAGAATCCTGCAAGTCAGCATCCATCGTAATAACAACATCACCTTGGGCAGCATTAAAGCCACAGTAGAGCGCAGGACTCTTACCATAGTTACGACGGAACTTTATAGCATGAACATGTTCCCTCATCTTTATGATGTAAATCCTCAATAACATCCCAGCTCCTATCTTTAGAGCCGTCATTGATAAATATTATTTCATACGTGAAGCCATTAGCGTTCATCACGCGCTGAATCCACGCGTGTAATTCTGGTAAACTTTCTTCCTCATTGTAAAGAGGAATAATTACTGATATATCCATATTCTGTATTAGGGTTTTCTATTAGAAATGAGGAGTTTATTAAGTTTAAATTTAAGATATCTGTCTCTTGCCTTTCTTAGACATAATAGCTGCAATAAATAGAGCATAAGCCACCCTAACATTACGGCAGTAACAAAAAGTGCTTAGAGGCTAACGAGTAGAGGTTGAAAAAGCCTCTGGCAACGCTGCAATCAAATTGGTCATATGGAACACCTATAGCTGCGGAGTACTTTTTCCCTCATTACTGGAATAGAGATTAGTAACCATCATGAGTAATTTCCCATTATCAAGATAGTGCATATAAAGCCATTGCAGCAAGCTAAAGATAATTGCAGCATTAAAGAAAACACGTACACAATAAAAAAGACTACGACGAAAAGATATAACTCCATTACATCCCTCCTCACGAAAAATCTTCAATCGATAAGCAACAAAGAAAGGAGTTGAAATAGAGGTAAAACTAAATTGTGCCAAAACCGGCAGAATGGTTATACCCAACAAGCATGCGAAACTTGCAGCCCAAATGATAGCAAGATAAATACCATCATAACGAGTATAAGCTGTCAGCTGTTTAAAATCTTCATAAATCATGATACAAAAGTACGGAATATTTATTATAAATAATGTAGTACACTGCCAAATTTATGTTTTTTTGTTAAAAACAGAAAAAGTTTTGATTTCTCTTTGCCAGAAATAAATAATTTATGTATCTTTGCATCCACTTTAACAGAAATGGTAAAAGTAGAAGACGGGCAAGTCTCTTACGACCAGCTCCTTTGACCCCCCAGGACAGGAACGTAGCAAGGGCAGAAGGTTGTAGCGGTGCGATAGAATCGCTTGTCCACCCCTGCCTCTTTAGCTCAGTTGGCCCAGAGCACGTGATTTGTAATCTCGGGGTCGTTGGTTCGAAATCCGACAAGAGGCTCAAATTAATAGAATGACTAAGAACACAGAAGAAGGTATGTCGTGAGGCGTACCTTTTTACGATATATGGCATCAGAAAAGTTTCTGATAACCTAATTGGAAGATCTAAAAAAATTAAGACGTCCCACAGAAACCCTAAATTATCAGGACTATATTTTTATCTTGGAATTACATTGTCAAGCAGGAGAAAGCCCCCCTACTCCCAAATCTTCGCAGCGAGTTTGACAAATTCGACCTTACCATCAATGTAATCTGCAAAATATTCTGCTGCTGGTACACCATCAGGAAGATTACATGAGCCACAACCGCCACACGAAGGTGCTTTACAATGGAAACGTTCTTGAATAAACTCAATTCGCTCTTCTCGGTCTGAATATTCTATTTGTGGTGCTAACATCTAACTTACTATTTGTTTAAAAAGTATTTTTATCTCCTTATAATAATCGATTTGCAAACTTACACAAAATATTCGACATATAATGAAATAATTACAAAAGTTTCATCAAGTAAAAACAAAACAAGTTTACAAAACTTGCTTCAACTGTGTAAAATACTCCAACTTTAACAAATGAGGGTGTTCATACTCCTCTACAACTTCATGCTGCCATGTTGTATGAAAAGGTATATGAGCTGCCCAACCACCAAGTTTTAATACGGGTTCTATATCCGAACGAAAAGAATTACCTACCATCAATAACTGCTCAACATTAATAGAAAACCTCTCACACAATTGGTAATAAGATGCCTCTGTCTTATCTGAGACAACTATAATATCATCAAAATATGGCTTTAAGCCTGAACGATGAAACTTATTTTCTTGATCAAGCAGTTCACCTTTTGTAAAGACAACTAAATGGTATTCTCCTCTCTCATGTAAAACTTTCAAAGTTTCTTCAACTCCATCCATTGGCTTGCCTGGTAATTGGAGAAGTTCTTTACCTAATTTTATAATCTTCTCAACCTCATCTGCTTTTTAACCTTCCACACCTCTATTGCATTCTCCAATAAAGATAATAAAAAGCCTTACTCCCATAACCTAAAAGTGACATATTTGCTGTTTCAACAGCAAAAAGAGCTTTAGAAATTTCATCGGCTGAGGCGTATGACTTTAATAGCTCACAATACTCTTTCTCTACCGCCTCAAAATAAGTTTGACACTCCCACAGAGTATCATCTGCATCAAAGGCTATTAATGATATATCTTTCATAACTTTATTGTTTCCACCTGCAAAATTACATTATTTATATGTGTAACACAAATAACAGCCACAAAATAATCTCTATATTTAACTAACTACCTTAATGATGTAAGCGTCATTCTAAAAAGATCATTATAGACTTAACTTAAATAGGTTCTCCATCAAAATTCAAAATAATTATTTTTCTTAGACTTTAGAATACATCCTTCAAAAATATTTCTTCGAAATGAAATAAACATCAATCCCTTTTGCCACCAAGAGTCCAAGCAAAAAGTACAAGAAATTAGTAATTTATCCAATATTTTTTTAGTCCAAATATTTTTTTGCTGAATGAATAGTTTTTATATAAATTTGCAACAGAAAGTTTATCAAAACGGAAAACTTTTGAAGAAAGAAAAAAATAAAAAGTTATCCAAAATAGACAACTTTCACAAGAAAACAGAGTATAAAAATTACACGCTTCTGATAGACAGTAATAACAGAGTTATAAACACCTAAAAAGATAAAATGAGCAATGGAAATGAAGAACTTTACAATCACAAAACGTGATGGGTCAAGGATCGGTTCTCCCTCGACAAAATTATGAATGCTATTCTCAAGGCATTCGAAAGCGTCAACGAACCTACTGATTTGGGTACTTTATCAAAAATCATCGCTAACTTGAATATTCAAAACGACATCAAGGTAGAAGAGATCCAGAATCAGGTTGAGTTGGCACTTATGAAAGAAGGCTATTATCAAGTAGCAAAAAGTTTCATCGTCTATCGTCAGCAACACACAGAAGACCGTGAAACTCTTGAAAAGATGAAGTTTCTTTCTGACTATTGTGTTGCATCAAATGCAGCTACAGGTTCAAAATTTGATGCCAATGCAAATGTTGAACATAAGAACATTGCAACACTTATTGGCGAACTTCCTAAGCAAGGATTTATTCGTCTCAACCGCAGACTACTTGTTGATCGTATTAAGAAAATGTATGGTAAGGACTTGGCTGATGAGTACATTGACCTTCTAAACCACCATTTTATATATAAGAATGACGAGACAAACCTCGCCAACTATTGCGCATCCATCACTATGTACCCTTGGCTTATTGGGGGTACAAATTCAATTGGTGGCAATTCGACAGCGCCAACAAATCTGAAAAGTTTCTGTGGTGGCTTTATTAATATGGTATTCATGGTGTCATCCATGCTCGCTGGAGCTTGCGCTACGCCAGAATTCTTGATGTACATGAACTACTTTATCCAAAAGGAATATGGTAAAGACTACTGGGAGCGTGCTGATGAAGTTGTTGATCTTAGCCTAAGAAAGCGAACCATTGACAAGGTGATTACTGATTACTTTGAACAGATAGTTTATTCACTGAACCAGCCTACAGGTGCCCGCAACTATCAAGCGGTATTCTGGAACATATCATATTACGACCGTCCATACTTCGAGTCACTCTTCGGAAACTTCTATTTCCCAGATGGTTCACAGCCAGATTGGGAGAGTCTTTCGTGGTTACAGAAACGCTTTATGACTTGGTTTAACCAAGAGCGTTTAAAGACTGTTCTCACCTTCCCTGTAGAAACAATGGCTTTGTTAGCAGAGAATGGTGACTGCAAGGATAAGGAATGGGGTGACTTTGCCGCTAAGATGTATTCTGAGGGACATAGTTTCTTCACATACATGAGTGATAATGCTGACTCACTCAGTTCATGCTGCCGTCTACGTAATGAGATTCAAGATAACGGCTTCTCCTATACACTCGGTGCAGGTGGTGTCTCAACTGGATCAAAGAGTGTATTGACAATCAACCTCAATCGCTGTATTCAGTTTGCAGTCAACAACAACCTTGATTACAAGGAGTATCTGACGCATATTATCGAGTTGTGTCATAAGGTACAATTAGCATACAATGAAAACCTCAAGGAGTTACTGCGTAATCACATGCTCCCACTCTTTGATGCTGGATACATCAACATTGATCGCCAGTATCTCACTATTGGTATCAATGGTCTTGTAGAAGCAGCAGAATTCATGGGACTTGACATCACACCGAATGAAGATTATAAGAAGTTTGTACAGACTGTACTTGGATTGATAGAAACACAGAATAAGGCTTTCCGCACAAAGGAAGCTATGTTCAACTGCGAGATGATTCCTGCTGAAAATGTAGGTGTAAAGCATGCTAAATGGGACTCCGAAGATGGGTATTTTGTTCCACGCAGCTGCTATAACAGCTATTTCTATCGCGTAGAGGACAACTCGTTGACGATTCTTGACAAATTCAAACTGCATGGAGCACCTTATATAGAACATCTAACTGGTGGTTCTGCACTTCACATGAACCTCGAAGAGCACCTCTCTGAGCCACAGTATCGTCAGTTGTTGCGTGTCGCTGCACAGGAAGGTTGCAATTACTTCACATTCAACATTCCAAATACCGTCTGCAACGACTGCGGCCACATAGACAAACGTTATATGCACGAATGTCCACATTGCCATTCTAAGAATGTTGATTATCTCACTCGCATCATTGGTTACATGAAACGTGTTAGCAACTTCTCTGTACCTCGTCAGGAGGAAGCACACCGCCGTTTCTATGCAGGAGAAGATAAATATACAGTTAATACAACAAATGAGAAGTTATGTAAAGAAACGGTTACTGAAACCAAGAACGCATAACAGACATTATTGTAAAAACGCTTTAACTTACTAATAGGGTTGACAGACTTCACGTCTAACACCTTAAAATCATTTACGGACACACGCTTATGTGTGTCCGTATTTGTTTGTATTCCTCTTCATAGATTTCATGCTGCAACATTCAAAAATAAATCCAGGTATCCACAAAACCACTTATTTGACACACAACACTGTTAAAAAACTCGCCCTAAAATGGGATGAGGTATATGGACACACTGCATAACCTCAGTTAGTCATGTGTTAAAAGTCTATGGATATGAGAACGACAAGCAAAAGGAAATGAGAAAAGGCCCGTGCTTTAAGGGGGGGCAGTTATTTACTATTTCTGGTTTCTTGGATTCCCATCTATGATGATGTCATCATTTGATATACTCTTCGATGTGCGTTTCACCTTATCATGCAGCTTTCCTATACGCAGGCTGACGTTTATACCGAAGCTGCGATAGTCACGTCTTACATTCGTAAAGCGATTTGTAAAGTCGGCAGTTTCGGTAAGCTGTTCTATACGCAAATCATTTTGGAACAGATTATTTCCATAGACGGTCACCGTCAGCCTGTCGTCTTTCAAGAAAGAACGAATCAGCATAAGACGGTACATCATGGAGCCTTCGGTATACCCTTGCAGATTTAAGCTTCGGCTGTTCAGCGAACAACCTGCCACCATTCTCAACCTCCACGGCAGGTTCTTCTGTAAATTGACCGAAAGACTGCTTGAATATCCATTATTATGCTGTCCCAGCTGTGAACTTTTAAGATTGGTATATGCTCCGTTTGCATTGACATTCAAGGTGGCGCTCCCAGAGAGTGCCCACCGGATGTAAAGGTTCAGATAAGCATTACTTCTCTTGAGCAAATTGCCATACGTGGAGATAAGGGTGGCATCTTCTCCTGTTAATATATTGTCGCTCAGGGAAACAGAACTACCCCAATAGGAGTAGCCGATGATGCCACGCCCCTGTAAGTCGAGTCCTGTCGTCATGTTTATTCCAAAGCGCCGGGCAAACGAGTTGAACGAGAGGCTCAGGTTATGCGAGGATGATGTGGTCAGGTCAGGGTTTCCTGTCTTGATGACTGTAGGATTCGTCCGGTCTACATAGGGATTCAGATTCCAGATGTTGGGGCGTGATATGCGCATGGCATAAGAGAACGTGAGCATCCGTGTCTCCCCTATACGGTAGCCGATTGACAAGGAAGGGACCACGTTATCGAATTGCGCACCGAAACTTTCATGACGCGTCAGGAGGTTATCTTCAGGATAGCTTACTTTCTGCGAAGAATGCTCATAACGCAATCCCATCTTTCCTGATATTTGCTTGTGGTGTATGGCATATTCCGCATATGCGGATGAAATGTCGGTCTTCTGCCTGTAAGAAAGAGACGTACTCTGGTCTTCCGCAAAAGGTTCTTCCGTACCTGCCGTTCTTGTAGCTTCGACATTGTCACTCTTATGGTTGCGATGGATGTATTTAGCCCCCACACTCAATGTATGCTTTCCACCTCTGGTTACGGTATAGTCTATCTGACTGGTATGTTCGTCCATATGCAGATCGGACGTGGTACACAGGTCCTTGAAACTTAAATCCGGTGTCTGGCCTTTTTGCCAGTAATAAAGGCTGAAGGACATAACGGTGGAAGGTACTGCTGAAAAGCGATACGACAGCGTTATGACACCGCCATGTCTGCCAAACGTGTGTTGGTAATCGATTCCTGCGTACAGGCTATTAATTCGATTGCGTGACGCATGCTCATTATCGAAGCTGTATCTATGCCAACCATTGCCGTCGTACATATCAGTGTGCATGTCCGTCCGGCTTTTCCCTCTGTAGTTCTCTACTCCTGCCGTCATACTGATCAAGTGGCGGCTGTCAAACTCATAGCTGCCGCCCAATTCCATGAAATGGGCGGGTGCCTTGACCTGATAATCAGAGTAGGAGTGCATCTGTCCTGCTGCCGACAGCGTTTTACCTGTGCGTTCCGTCTCCTGCCATGCCTTGGGTGGTCTTGAATAGCTTACTCCGTCCGTGAATGAAAAAGTTAATTTCCCGACCTTAGCCAGTCCTGACACGTTTGCACTTTGTGCTATATTCATTACTCCCACGCCCAGACTGACGTTGTAGCCTTCCAGCTTCGAACTGCCTAACGTAATGATGTTGAGTATCCCTGCCACGCCCTCCGCATCATATTTGGCACCGGGATTCGTAATGACTTCTATCTTCCTGACGGTCGAAGCGGGGATGGTCCTCATCATCTCCGTGGGCTTGTTGCTCATCATGGTGTTTGGCTTTCCGTTCACATATACCTTAAAATCAGTACTGCCCTTTACTTTCACGACATCATTCCCCTCTACCGTAACCATAGGCACCTTCCGCAGCATTTCCAACAGCGTCATGCTCCTGCCATCGGGATCATCGGCTACATGATAGGTTATCCTGTCGAGCTCTGCCTTTATCAGCGGGCGTGAGGCACTGACCTGCACCTCCTTCAGATGTACGGTCGAGTCTCTCATCTGGCTGAGGGTGTCATTGCGTGTCTGTGCAGAGGCAACCCCTGTACAAGCTATGTACAGCGGTATCATGAATATCAGCCCCACCGTCCGGTTTTCAGCTATTCTCGTCTTCATTCTTCCACGGTTTTTGATACATGAAACTCAAAAGTGTTACTGCCTAATAGTCCCAGACCATCAGTACCCTCCACGACTCCTATAAACTGCGTATTGATGTCAGATGTCCAAAATGGCACGATGGCATCTCCGTTCTTGTCAGTCAGAACAGAGGGACTCCATAGCAATGTATTCCGCGCATCGGGTAGCGAGGACAGCATCTCCGCGGAATCGGGAGTATAGAACTCGCGTTGGCCATAGTAGCCCTTACAACGCGTTATATTATTCATACGGAGCAATTCCTCATCGGTGTACAACTGCCCCTGATATACGATTGAAGTTATATCTGCAATATACCATTTTCCATCTTCTCGTGGTAAATACTTAATCAGTTCGTATCGCTTTCCTATCTCTGGCTTTAATCTCTTTCCTCCGTAATTGGCATTCGGTGACCCTGTTGGATGATGGGTATATCCTTCCCAATAGTCATTGAGATGTCCCACCGTTCCTGGTTCCTGCGAGCCATCGGGACAAACCCAAGCAGTATTTAAATTAAATTGAGCCAGACTATCCAATCTGCCCATAAACTTATCTCTGAAGGGCATCCTGCGCTTCCTAATGACAAGTACCTCATTCATCAATACCGTTCCCGCCTGGGTTGTGACAAGCTCCGCGCCTTTCTTTCCTTTCTCAACATTGTTCAAATAGGATAGGTATGAGTTTTTCGACCTCCTTATGGAGTCTATAAGTACCGTGCCATCCGAGAGCGTCAGATGTGGCTTGAACTCTTTTCCCAAAAGTGGCTTGATATAGACATATCCCCCCCGAAATGTATTCATGATAGACACGGGAACAGAAAAGTTACCCACGGAATCAGTCCAAAGGAACTGGCTGTCCCCAGAAGGTCCGAACACTTGAATAACCTGCTCACCTCTACTGGTGGCATTTCTTTTCATCTTACGGCTTCCCGCGATTTCTCTTCCGATGATGCTGTCACATAGGAATGGTTTCCCATGATAGTCCTTCCGACTTGCCTGCCAGATATACCGCCGCCACCCTTGCGTAAGAAGTAGCAGGTCCAAGGATTGCAGTCTGTCTGGGTTCTTGTGGTCGAAGTAGTAGGCAGGGTGATGAATGTTACCACGTATTTGGGTTGAGAGAAAATTATAGGACAACATCGTTTCCCGATAAGATGGTCTCATGTAAGCTTTGTCAAAGATACTCATGCATATTTCTGCCTGCACAGGTTTTCCTTCAGAATCTGTCACATGTATCCTAACCTCTCCCCTGTCACGACGTATATAGGTTTCTTTGGAAGGGCGGGCTGTTATCGCCAGCTGTTTATCAGGCAAGACATAGAACAACCTTTCAGCTACCGGACGCAGCTGCTCATCGTAAAGGGTTGCCTCGGCAATTCCCTGTCCGATAAACTCGCTCGTAGGCAAAGTGATGATGAGGCTATCCCGAAGTATGCCTTTGGCCCGACAACAGGGCACATTACGCATCTGCACAAATAGAGTTATACGACGGGGCATGCTTCCCTTGGGCTGCCTCACCGAGAACACAACATTTTTCCTGTCTGTGTGTTCCAAATGCATTACCATGCCAGAACGGAGAGATGTGGGAAGAGGAAACTCTTGCCCATTGGTTAGTCGTACCGTGTAGCGGATTCCTTCTTGAGGGACGAACGAAAAGAGCCCCATTCCGTCATGATAGCTTTCTATGTCCAATATCCTCGCTCCATTTTCACATAGCCAGCCATTCAAGGGGGCAGGCATACCTTGGTTGTCTGTTGTCTTAAATGCAACATAGTTTTTTATACCCTGAACCAGATAGCCCCCCTCCGGATACAAGCCAAGTCTGATGTTATCTCTCTGCTGTATAGCTTTCGTGTCTTGTGGTTTCTGTCTGTCGATTCGGTCAACAACCCATATTTTTTGAGGAAAGATGGCTTCTGTGCTGTCTGCATAGAACGAAGACTGAGTATATCCTTCCACCCGGTATTCCCCAGCATTCCATTTCTCCCCGATGAAGACGTGTCCCTCAGCCCGCCCACCGGAAATCGGATATTTCTCATTCCACACAAGACTGTCGGTGGAATCATAGATTCTCAGAAAGAGAGTCCGGCTCCTATTCGACAGTGTTAAAAAGGAGCGGTCGAACAGCCATGCTTTGAACCACATATCTTCACCTGTCTCATAGACTCCCTTGCTAAAGAGCATGTATGGTTGGTCCTGAGGCAGTACCGAATGGATTACCTCCAAGTCTTGTGCAGTATACGGTTGATTCTGACCGAATACAGTCAGGAAGAACGGACCCAACAGGAGAAATACTCCAAGATTTTTACAGATTCTCATAGGATGCTTCTTACAATTACGAAACAGGGAGAGCGACCGCACCCCCTACTAAAATTAGATTACTTATACGGACGCAGTCACGGTACTCCACAGAGAACACACAGACTCCAGCACCACTCAGACATTTTCCGCTTGCAAACAAGTCTGAGCCTTGTACACACTCTATATTCACCTCAGTCGTACTTTCAAGATCAGCCAGGCTAACTCCAGAATAAGACTTTACCCTCCCATTTAGAGCAGCTAAGGATATTGCCACTATTGAACAGAATGCAATACCAACACTTAGAAGTTTTTTCTTCATAATTAATTGTCTAAAGTTTCCCACCCTAATAAATAAGACAGAAAAAAACAGTTTGTCGAATTTCCTTTGTAAATTAGTAATCGCTAA
>BNJU01002290.1_pt1 | contig 44424 bp, 35 predicted proteins | sample 8539281 | NCBI WGS metagenome assembly BNJU01 (sample SAMD00202456, study PRJDB9452) | human saliva metagenome | isolation source: human saliva | place: Japan
TGGCATCCCGACGACTGCGCGAGTCGCCCGTCGACGGCGCAGCGAGGCGCTCCTGCTTCGATCATCTCCTCAACCGACCCCGACCGCCCGAGCGCCAACATCATCGGGCACACGTCCCTGTTCGACCACCGTCGATCACCGACCAGCGACCCACCACCAAGGTCCCAAGCCATCGACATGTTCAACTCACATGGACAACGACTACCAATGCCGCCGCCGGCACGATCCTGCTGGTCCTGGTCGCATCGCCGTCATCTCACTCATCCACGACCAAAGGCAGGAGGTGAGCGTCACGACACAGAACCGATGCACCCCGCGCCACCCTGGCTGGGGCCACAGAGTCCCGTTTATCCGCTGCTGGCCCAGTACCCTCGTCCCATCCGTTCACGTCCTGCTGGTCACCCTTCATGAATCCGCTGACGCCGACCCTCCGCACCTGGTACCCGCTCGAGGTCTGGTCACCAAGAACTGGTCCAACGCACGGAACCACCAGCGGCGGACAAGCTGCGTCGCTGGCTGTCATCCTCCTCGATCATCTCCGCGATGCTGGGAAGCGCCAACGTTCGTGCTGTCCAAAAGGTTCTCTGGGCCAACCGGTCTCACCCTCATCCTGTTCGGCATGTTCACTCCCCAACAGGCCGTCATGATCCCGCCATGAGCCTGGTGACCACTGCCGACCTGGGCTTCGATCCCACACGCTGATCCTCAGCTCACGCCGTCTACGGCATCCCGATCACAACACACCATCTTCCGCAACTACCACGAGACCATCCCCAACGAGACCTATCGAGGCCGCCCGGTCGACGGGGCCATGTCATGCAACCCCCGCCTCGGTGGTCCCGTCGATCCCAGTGCCCATCAACGTCGTCCCCATCTGGCAGCTCCACCTGCCTGAACGACTTCCGTTCGCATTGTTCTTCGCGCGGAGGCGCGCAGTCCGGCCGGCACGCTGGCACCTCAACAACCCGGCCCACGGATCGATCCTACGACCACGGGAACATCCACAAACCGGCGCCCTCATCGCCTCGGTCCCCACCCCTGGCTGTCTACATCTCGCTGGCAAACATCGTCGCGGACCCATACGGTCTTACCGGCGAGACAGGCCCGCCCCTGCCCGCCTCCCAGCTCGGACTCGTGCCATCAGACCGCCCGCCCCGCTTGGGGTCACGAGTGATGAGATCGGGGTGGCCAACGCCGCAACCAGCGCCCTCACGGGCAGGGGCATCCCCGAGCATACACCGTCCACCGTGCCGCGCACCCAGACCGGTCCTGCAGCCGACCACTGCGGCCACATCAGCGGCGGGGACAAGCCCACACCCGCCCGCTGCCCGCGTCATCCAGCCGGCAGCGCACGTGGTACTAGTAGAGGCCCCTGTAACCGGAGCGTACCACTGCCCGCGGCGGGCGTCGGCCAGAGGTCGCTGCTCCTAAAGCGCCGCACTGAGAGAGGTTCTGGCATTGGTACGCGGCGGGCTTTACAGGCATCGGCCCATCGGCACCTGACAGCACGGGAGGCCTCTGCCTCGGCACCAGCAGCGCCTCGATCCGCGAGCCCAGGCCGGCGTAGGTCGGCTTCTGTCGGCCTCCCGCAGGCGACGCTACATCAGCCACCGCCGGCCAGCGTCAGCGCGCTGGTCAAGGCTGGCGAACCCCACGACGCGCGCGCGGCCACCCGGCGGAGACCTGCCCACCTTCCGATCACCTGAGCGCGGTCAGCCGCGCATCGTGATGGCAAATTCGCTGCATCCCCAGCCACGTCGGGTTCCTCCCCGGCGAGCCGAAGTCACCACCAGCCCAAGCGTAACGATTGACGATCGGGACATGTCACTAAAGCGGACGATACGCAAATCCAGTAGGTGAGGTCCGGCTCGGAGGGTGAGCAGCATGCTTGAGAGATCGAGACCTGGTGGGGACTCGACCTGTCAAGGAGTGCCGCCCGAGCGTTCCTCCGCCCGTCCTCGAGAAGCGCGTCAGGGCGAACCGGGCGTTTTCGCCGGCTGACCCGAGCGCCGTTCGCCGCTCAGCGCGTGCACCGTCATGATTTGCGCCGAGGTCGGTGCATCAGCCCGCCATGCGACTCTGGTGCCCGACGGGCGTGCGGTGAGCGCCGTAGCGATGTCCGGCTCAGCCAGCCGTCGTCAACCGTAAACGCGACATAGGAGACCCGCGCGTGAGCCGACGATCCGAGCGTGGTGGCGACCCCGCTGGTCCTCATCGCCCTGGCCGTTTGCTCGGCCAACATCTGGAAAACCCAGCCCAATGTCGAGGTCAAACCACCCTCCGCCCTTCCCAGCCTCTACGTCATGACGGCGCCCGAGTCCTCATAGCGCACGGACGGATACGCCGCACCGCGAAGTCCTCCGACGGCAAGGACGTCCACCTGCGTTCATACCGCGCGCGCGGCCGACGTCGACGCCTGGCTGAGCCCCGACGCCGACAACCGCTTCCTCACACGGCGGTTACCGATCGACGCCGATGCCGGCACCCTGTCCTCCGCGACGACCCAGTACGCCCCGCCAACGCCACCCCTGCCCTCCTTCCGCGGCGGCTTCCTCTCAGCCCTCTGTCAGCCCTCCGCCCCGCGCAGGCCGGTTCCTCGCAGTGCCCGGCGCAAGCAACAGCGCGGTGAACGCCCCAGGCCTGACCGGCTCGGGAGAACACCGGCGCTCCGTCGGTCACCCAACACCGCGGAGTCACGGGACCGCGCGCTGCTGCCGCGCAAGACCATCGATGAGCAGATCGCTGCCCGCCATGACCGACGGTGTTGCAGCGCCCAGCCCGACCACATCACCGCGCGGCAGGTGAGACGCCTATACTCTACGGCGTCTGGTTCCGCGGCCTGTTCGTGCTGGCAAAGTGCCTTCCTGTTCTCAATCATCACCTCCACCTGCGTCGAGCCGACGTCGAGCGGCGAACCTTTCGGCCGAGCGTGCCGCCCGTATCGCCAACGTGACCTGCCCCCACCGAGGCATCCCAGGTGACTGATCCAGACCGTCGGACTCACGCGCCGAGAACCTGAGGGAGAAGGAGCGCTTGAGGCCGCCGGCGAGCCCCGACCGACCCGCACACTGGTCACCGTGCCAACCTCGACGGCACGAGGCTCCGCAGCCCCGCGACACAACCGACACCGGCTACGCAGAGGGCGCAAGAACAGAAGGTGGAATCGAGACGCCCACGGAGCAGCGTCGGCTGTGAGGCCTGGCGACGCGGGTTCACCTCAGTCTCATCAGTTGTTCCCGGTCTTGATGAGGCCGCCACCAGCAGCACCTGCCGCCCGTGAGCCGGAGGGCCCCGAGGCGGTGAGGCTCATGACGTCCCGAATCCTGTCGATCAACCGGTGAGCCGGACCACCGGAGGCAGGAGTCACCGAGGCCCTCGCCCACCCAGCCACGTAGAGCCATCACAGCCACGGGCCCGAGCGCAGCAGCAGCCCGAGCAACCGATGAGTCCAAAACCACCCGCGCCCGCCCCTGGGCGACCACCACACTAGTCACGTCACCGGCCGCCGGACATCAGAGCGGGCCTTGAGTGATACCGCAGATCGAGGGATGACGGCCCCGCGCCCCGCAACCCGAGTCTCCAGATGCCGACCGTTTTGCCCAGCCGGAGGCACAGCCCCGGCCCGTGGCCGACCAAAATAGCAACCGACGCGACCGCAGGTACAGAGCAACAGGCGATCAGCAGGCCTTGGGAACCTCCTTCCTCGCCGCCCAGTGCTGCAGATGCGCCTGCGACGTCGACCACCGTCGCCCCACCCGACGGCGTCGACCCCTTCCCTGCGGCAGACCCCGCCATCCAGCCGCCGACGCCGAGCTCTCGGCGAGCCAGACCCGACCGCGACCCCTACAACCAGGAGCACGCATGAAGCCCACCTGTCGAGCCTTGCTGAGCGCAGAGCCCCGCCTCGCCCCTGAGCCTGGCCGCCTGCCGAAGTCTCAGAACAGACCGCCCAGACCAAGCTCCCGGCACCCGCATCGCCGAGCCGGTCCTCAACGACAGCAGCTCGAGATCCTCCCCCCAGCGTCCAGACCGGCTACGACCGGCGGACAAGCGAGAAGAACGCGGACAAGTCATCGAGGCCACGTCCGCCCAGCGGCTGGATCCGCGCCGAGTACGCCACAGCCCGCCAGCGGGAACAACGACTTCATCCACCCCATGACCACCACGATCCAGAGGGTAGGGAAAATAGACCGTCGGCTTCTCAAACGCCGTCGCCTCGCAGGCACAAGCCCTTCACCATCTCCCTGAAAGAACCTCACGACCAGTCAGCGCCTGGGCCTGGGACAGGACGTCTTAAGAAGAACACCCACTACTGACCAAGCAGTCGGCCCAGTGCCAAGCAGGTGACTGCCGATTCCACAGGACGTCTCCACTGCGGCCCGACGGCCTGGCCAGTCGACCTGCTCCTACCCCGACCGGCGGGAACGGCGAGTGCGCTGCGATGACAACCTGCGTCAGAGAGGTCCAGTCCGCCCGAACCACCCGGTCTTAGATCCCTGGCGCGGTCACCGTCACGGCGACCTGGCGGCCAGGACGCTTTCCAGGTCTCCAGTAGCTGAGGAGTGGAGACGGCGGCGCTGGTCTTCCACCCACCCCTGACCTGCCACACGGTAGCTACAGGCGCACAGTTGATGGCTCCGACACCTCACCTTGCAGGGTGCGACGTCGCCGCCTTGGCTACTATGGGTGGTAACCAGGAAGATCGTCGGCAGCCTGACCATCGCCACCTGCGACTCCATGAGTGCTGCCTCCAGCAAGGAGGGAAGCCAAGGACAAAGGTGGTGGCCGTTCGGCGCCGAGACCGCGCTGATGAAAGTGTGGATGGGATGACTCCAAGACGCCAGCCCCCACGGCGTCGGCGACGGCCAAACCATCCTGAAGCGCCTCCGGTTTCGGCCCGGCTCCGTGATCACTCAGGTCGGGCCGCTGACCTGCTCGGGCCTTCGACCATGGCTGGGCCTGTTCGCCGCGCAGCGTCAAGAACACCGAAGACCCAGACCATGAGCAGCGGGCTGCGCGCGGGAAAGCAGTGCTCGCCAGGCATGTTCGGCGCCGTCGACCTGTCCAGTTTCGCCCCGCCACCCAATGCCGCCGGCTCGCCGAGGCACCCTGACTCCACGTCCGGTGCTGCCGGAGGTGCAGGTGGCAGCCTGCCGGTGTCCGCTGGTGGTCGGCGTCGACGCCTCCAGCCTGCGTGAGCGTCATGAGGTCTCCACGCAGGTCCCCGTCATCGTCATCCTCCACAGTCCGCGCAGCCAGGGCCAGTGCCGAGCCAGCCCCTCCTGGAGCAGTCTCGCCGGGCATACGTTGCAGCCCGTTTCAGGTAGCGCGCGTCGACGTCGACGCCGCCCCGGAGGTACCCAGACCCTCAGGGCCAGTGCATCCCCACGGTCGCCCTCATCTCGGGCAGCCGGTGCCCATGTTCAGAGTCCTGTCGCGGAGGATCGCGCGCGCGGTCATCGACCAGCTGCTGGAGAGTCGCCGCCGCCAACGGTGTCGATGCGGCACCATCGCCGTCGACGCCGCCGCGAGCACCGATGCCCAGGCCGAGCCCGAGGAGACGAGGTCGAGCAGGCTGCTCAGGGAGGCCATCGGGCCGGAGACTGCCGCTGCCGAGGAGGTCTACACCCATGCCATCGCCCAGAGCCCGGGCGCACGACGATCTGGGTGGCGGCAGAACAGCCTGCGCGGCGCGCATGGACGGTCAGGACCTCACCAGGCTCCTCTGGCGGCCGACGCCGCGCCCGCCGACCTCGGTGGCCCTGGCCAGGGCCGACGCTGCCTGGCCTGCGTCAAGGCGCCGCGCTGTGCCCGGGCCCTGAGGCCGTGCGCACCCATCAGGGGAGGGCGTGAGAGCGCCCGCCGCGTCTGCTCAGCTCTTGAAAGTCATCAGGCCACCTCCCCGGAGGTGGCCCAGGCCCGCCGCCGCCTGGCCTCCTGCTCTACGGAGAGGTCTCATGGGGCCCGTACCGACTGACGGCCCCACGGACACGTGCCTCACCGTGCAGTGAGGCACTCCCTTATCTCGAGGAGCGGAATCAGGCGATCGGCTCGGGTCGATCTTCCAGACCCTCACGGGCGTAGTCGCTGAGTGGTGCGGTCGGAGGAGAAGCGTCCCGAGCGGGTGATGTTCACCCAGGCCTTGCGCTGCCAGGCGCGAGTGTCAGCGTAGTCGGCCGCCATGAGCGTCCTTGGTCTCGCGGTAGGGAGGCGAAGTCGCAGGACGTAGTGAACGTCAGCCGGCTCGTAGGAGGGCTCAGGAGGCTGCGGCACCGGGTCTGCGAACTCAGCTGAGCCGTTGTCGTCGAGGTGCCGTCGGTGAAGGCGTCCAGGACGCATGAGGCCAGGGACGTTCTCGTAGTGCCACACGGGTCGTGTCTCGCGCAGGCCAGGCAGCTCGTCCTCAGTGGCGCCGAAGATGTGGCGGTGTCGTCGCCCACCGCCTCGAGGATCTCCACGTTGGCGCCGTCGAGGCGTGCCCAGGGTCAGGGCGCCGTTCATCGCGAACTTCATGTTCGAGGTGCCCGAGGCCTCCTTACCGGCCATCGAGATCTGCCTCGGAGATGTCGGCGGCGGGATGATGTCTCAGCCGGGAGACGTTGTAGTTTGTGGACGAAGACGACCTTGAGGTCTTGGAGACGACCGTCGTTGTTGACCAGCTCGGCGATGGCGTTGATGAGGCTGATGACGCCCTTGGCGGATGTAGCCGGGAGCCACTTCCTGCCCGAAGATGAAGACCCGCTTGGGGACCTCCAGGGCTCAGATCCTGCTTCACGCGCAGGTAGGGGTCCAGGATGTAGATGGCGTTGAGCAACTGGCGCTTGTATCCGTGCGCTTGATCTGCACGTCGAAGATCGCATCAGGGTCGATCTCGATACCCTCAGCTGGGCGATCCAGGCGGCGGAGTCCGCCTTGTTGGCGTGCTTGATCTCTGCCCAGGCGATCGTGGACGGAGGTCGTCGACGGAGTCGTGTGTCTCGGCCAGGACGGTGGTCCTTGATCGTGTCCGATCGTGAGCCCTCGTCCAGGAGCGCGGACAGCCTGGGGTTGCACTAGCGCAGCCAGCGGCGAGGTGACGCCGTTGGTCTTGTTGGAAGCGCTCCGGGCCGGATGGCGTGCCACTCGCTGCAGGTCTCGCGCTTGATGATCTCGGTGCATGGCGCAGGCCACACCGTTGATGGAAGTAGGGAGCGCAGCAGGCGATCCACGCCATGCACGCCTTGTCGCCGGAGACCAGAGGCCATGTAGTCGATGGTGCCTGGTCCAGGCCGCGCTCAGCCATCTCGACGCGGAAGCGGCGGTCCGATCTCCCGGACGATCTCGGTGATGCGCGGAAGAGGACGGTCGAGATGAGATCTCCCAGGTCTCCAGGCCTCGACCAGCACCGTGTGGCTGGTGTGAGGCGAAGGTCTTGGTGACCACGTCCCAGGCCGCTTCCCAGCCCAGGTGGTGCTCGTCCATGAGGCGCAGGAGCTCAGGGGATGGCGAGCACCAGGTGGGTGTCGTTGAGCTGGATATGGCGTTGTGGTCGGCGAGGCCGGACAGGTCCTCGCCGTGGTGCTGCACGTAGTTCTCGACGATCTGCTGGAGGAGGCCGAGCAGAAGAAAGTGCTGCTGCGCACCCACGGACCTTGCCCCTCGTGGGTGGTGTCGTTTGGGGTAGAGGACGTGGGAGATGTCGAGGGTGCGCTCGCGCTCGACGATGGCCTCGGTGGAGCGTGGGGTTGAAGGCGTCGTAGTCGAACTCCTCGAGCAGCTCGGCCTTCCACAGACGCAGAGTTGCCCCGTTCTTGGTGCATGCCGGTGATGGGCATGTCATGAGGGATGGCGCGCACGGTCATGTCCAGTAGCGCGCAGGCGCTGGGCCTCCTCTCGTGGCGGATGACGAGGGTAGCCCTCCTCCATCCACGGGTCAGGGTGCTCGGTCTGGAAGCCGTCCTCGAGACCTGCCTGAACAGGCCGTGGCGGTAGAGGATGCCACGAAGCCGTTGACCCCGGCAGGTCCAGGGCATGTGCAGGAGTCCAGGAAAAACAGGCGGCCAGGCGGCCCAGCCTGCCGTTGCCAGGGCGGCGTCAGGCTCCCTGCTCCAGGACGTCGGAGAGACTCACGCCGAAGGAGCCGACGGTCTCGCGAGCCTCATCGACCATGCCCAGGTTGGATGGAGGTTGTTGAGCAGGGCGCGCCCATGAGGAACTCTGCGGAAGTAGTGCTCCTGGCGTCCGGCGCTGTACTTCTGCTCAGTGGCGTACCAGTCGTCCGCGATGGTGTCACGACGGCGGAGGACAGGCCCTGCCACACCTCCCATAAGGGTGGCCGCAGTAGCGAGTCGACCAGATACGGCGCGCACCTGCGCGGGGGCGCTCGTGACCAGCTTCGTGTCATTCTTCTTCCCTTGTCAGGCTTCGTGGTCGCCGACTGCAAGATTCTGCAGCGGACTGAAAACAAGCGTGCATCGACGAGGGTCGAGCCGCCCATGGTCTGCGCAGAGGCACAGGACGCCAGGGGCCGCTCCTGTCGAGACAGTGCCCAGACTACACCGGCTTATAGGTGATGGTGCGGGGTCGAGTTCAAGGGTTCGTCCGATCAGCGACCGCGTGCAGCGAGACCACTGCGAGTGACGACCCTCGCCTCACCGCACGATGCGTGGTTTCAGACTGGGTCGAGTCCTCGCCGGCGCTGGAAGACCACGCCTCATGAGAGACCACCCGAGACGCACCGAGGCCGGGCGTCCGTTCGGGCAGCTCCTCCAGCCTCGACATGGCCCAGGTTGCCCACGCCGGAACCGCCGTACTCCCTCAGGTCGGTGTTGAGGGACCTCCTCCCAGTCCCCGGCGGAAGGGCAGGCCACCGGTAGCCCTCGTGCGGGGTGCCGGCGAGAGTTGATGATGCGGACCATGAGGTCGCTCTTGCCGTTAGCGTCAGTGCCGTTTGCGCGGGTAGGACAGGACGTTGTGGTCGCCGTCGCCGGCCTCGATCCACTCGAATCCCGGTGGGAGAGTCCTCCGACCACAGGGCCGGCGGAGTCCAGGTAGAGCCGAGTTGAGGGTCGCCGACCAGTGCGAGCAGCCCTGGTGTCCCAGGTCGTCCAGGATCCACCAGTCCAGGGGTTGTCCGCGTTCCACTCGGTTCCCTGCCCGAACTCCTGGCCCGCATGAACAGCAGCTGCTTGCGGGGTGGGACCACTGGTAGGCGTACAGGGCGCTGCAGACCCGCCCAGCTCCTGCCAGGGGTCTCCAGGCATCTTGGACAGCAGGAGCCCTTGCCGTGGACGACCTCATCGTGGCTCCAGCGGCAGGATGAACTGCTCCGGAGAAGGCGTAGACGAGGGAGAGGTCAGCTCCCCGTGGTGGTGCGGCGGTTGACCCGGGTCCTCAGACCCAGGTAGCGCAGGGTATCGTTCATCACCCATGTTTCCACTTCAGTCCGAAGCCCAGCCGCCGTACTCGGTGGGGCGGTGACGCCAGGCGAGCCGATGGACTCCTCAGCGGCCATGAGGATGCCAGGTTCTTCCGGTAGGCAGTGGCGGTGGCCTCCTGCAGGAAGCTGATGGCCTCCAGGTGCTCGCGGCCGCCGAACTGGTTGGGGTGCCACTGGCCGTCCTGGCGGGGAGATGAGTCCAGGTGAGCATGGAGGCCACGGCGTCGACGCGCAGGCCGTCGGCGTGGAACTCCTGGAGCCAGTGACAGGGCGTTGGCGACCAGGGAAGTTACGCCTCGTTGCGTCCGAAGTTGAGACACGTGGGTGCCCCAGTCAGGTGCTCACCGCGCGCTGCGGGTCGGGGTCCTCGTACGGCGGGGTGCCGTCAGGCCGGGCCAGAGCGCCCACTCGTCGCGGGAGTGGGCGGGCGCGAGTCAGGATAACGCCGATGCCGGCCTGGTGGAGCTGGTCCACGCAGGTGGCGGAGAGTCGTCCGGGGTGCCGAAGCGCGAGGTGGGCGCGTAGTAGCTGGTCACCTGGTAGCCCCAGGAGCCGCCGAAGGGTGCTCGCCACCAGGGAGGAACTCGACGTGGGTGAAGCCACCTCCTGTGACGTAGGGACCAGCTCCTCGGCCGGGCCGCGAGCCAGTCCCCTGGCGCCATGAGCCGATGTGAACCTCGTAGATGCTCATCAGGCCGCTGTAGGTCGGTGGTGGCGCGCTTGTCCATCAATCCTGGTCGCCCCACTCGTGGAGACTGGTCTGGTGACCACCGCGCCGTGGCCGGGAGGACCTCAGTGGCACAGGGCCATCGGGTCGACCTTCTGGTGCCAGGAGCCGTCGCCGAAGCAGATCTCGAGACTTATGGCGGGCGCCGACGCCCGACGCCGGGCTGAGCAGCTCCACGCCCGGATGATCCCAGGGGCGCATCGCCGTGGCGGTGCCGTCCAGTAGTTGAAGTCGCCGACGACGCGCACGGCGCTGGGCGTTGGGTGCCCACACGGCGAGGCGGTTCCCTCGACCTCCTTCGCATGAGGGCCGTCGTGGCGCTTGACGTGGGCTCCCAGGACCTCCACAGCTCCTCGTGGCGGCCCTCAGAGATGAGGTGGGTGTCCATCTCATGGAGTGGGCATGTAGCGGTAGGGGTCGTCCACGGTGGTGGTCTCATCACCGTGGAGTGACCTTGATGCAGTAGTCAGGGATCTCCTGGCCGGGCAGGACCGCCACCCACACGCCATCCCTGCTCGTGAGTGGCCGGGTGGGTGCCGTCCTTGGTCGACGACGACGACGTCGTCAGCCCAGGTAACGGACCGTGCGGATGGTGACTCCGTTCTCGCCGACGTGGGCGCGGGACCTCGTGCGGGTCGTGGTGGCGCGCGTAGGGCGACGTCAGCCAGAATCCAGGGGTCCACGGGGACAGGGGCGAGGTCGGCCGAGGGCTTGGGATCTAGGGGTCGTTCTCAGGGTGTTGGCGCTCATGCAGCAACTCTTCCATGCGTTGGTGATTAACGGGTGCTTTTGGACGTCGGACCGATGGGGATGAGGGGGATGGAGGATCGTCGCGTGCTCAGCCCTCCGCGTGCTTGGACAGGACCGACTCGATCCCCGCCATGGGGATGCCCAGCCAGTCAGGACGGTTGCGGGCCTCGTAGACGGCCTCGTAGAGGACCTTGTCCAGCTCCAGGCAGGTCAGGACCGTCTGGTGCGAGGCCTCGGCCTGCTCCTGGTCGCCGGATGCCGCTGGCGACGGGGCGAGAGAGCCGGTCTCCTGGCGTCCCAGGCGGTAGCCCTCCTCGAAGGCGGAGCGCACGGCGGGGAGCCAATCGGGGTGGGAGGCCTTGCCGACGGCGGCGGCGTAGTCGAAGGAACGCAGCATCCCGGCCACGTCCCAGGCCGGAAGATCGAGGTCGGATCGGCTCGGCCAGGGGCGCAGGGGCTCGCCCTCGGGAGTCCAGGACGTACCAGCGCTGCTGGCCGTCGATCTCGTGAAGCACCTGCCCCAGGTGGTAGTCCCCCGTGGATGCGGGTGGTCGGTTCCAGGGCGGGGAGCTCCTCGAGACGTGCCAAGGCCTGCTCCACCTTGAGCTCCAGGGCGCGGATGTGGCCGGAGAGCTCAGGACCTCCTCCAGCGCCCACCGGGCGCGCTTTGCTGCAGGGCGGCCGCAGGGCTCGGTCGGCGTTGGCGGCCCGGCTCGTTCCCAGGGAGGCGGCCGGGTGGTGGTGCATCTGCGCGGTCGTGCGTCCCAGGTCGCGGGCCAGCTCCACGGCGCAGGGCCCGCACCGGCCCGTCGACGTCGTCGGTGGAGGCCAGGGCAGAACAGCTCGAAGCCGTCGTCGGCCCGGGGCACAGGCTGCAGGCCACGGCCGAGTCGGTGGACTCCTCCAGGGCGGGCTGGCCGCAGCCGCCCATGCGCGTCCAGGTCGTGGTGGACCAAGCCACCGGCGTTGGCACCCGGTCCCAGCCGCTGCGGGCCAGGGCCACCGACAGCTCCACGTCGGGATTGCGCCCGTGCTCCAGGACCCGCAGGAGCTTGACGATGAGGGTCACCGGTGGCGGCGTCCTGCTCCCCCAAGAGCCTCGGCGGGGTCGGAAGGGCCGGCAGGATGACGGAGGTGTTGGACTGCTCCCGGTGGTCACCCGCAGCCTCGGCGCCCGCTGGGCGATGGCCAGGGCTCCGGCCTCGCTCAGGGACGGTGCCCGCCTTCAGCGTGCTCAGGGCCCAGGCCCGCCAGAAGGCCGGGTGGTGGGCGCCGTCGACGAGCGCCACCTGCGTGGGTGACCCCTGAGAGCCGGTGGTCATCAGCAGGCCGTGGTTGCCGGGTGCCTCACCGGGGGTGGCGAAGGAGTCGAGCGCCTCGGCGGCCTCCAGGACCACCGGTACGTGCAGCAGCACTATCCCGTCGCGGTGACCGGTCTCGGCCTGGTTGCCCCGTAGGGCGGCGATGACGAGGTCTCGCACCCCCTCCTCCGGCTCCCAGGTTGCGATCACGCGCAGGGAGCCCAGGGGCGGTGCGGCGTCCCCCTTGAGCGGGAACCAGCGCCGTTGGAGCATCCACGGTCCCAGCGCAGCGAGGATCTCGGCATTGGTGGGCCAGGTCGACGGGGCCTGGGCGCTGCGCAGGGAGTGTGCCGGCACGGTGGCGGGCTGCGGTGCGGTGGAGATCGGCTTGTTTGGCATCAGACTTCCTCGGTCGGGTGGTTGTCGTGGTCGCCCTGGGGGGCGTCGTCGGGCTCAGTCCGGTCAACGGACAGCCAGTAGTATCCGCGCGCTCCCAGCGTCAGGGTGAGGCGGCCGCGCTCGTCAACGGGCGGGAAGGCGCAGCCCCCGAACAGATCCGTGGTGCCCCTGCCCGCCAGCTCGGGTACCTCGATCGTCACCGAGCGGGGCGAGGCCGAGAGATTGGCGACGCACAGGAGGCTCTCGGCCCCCTCTACGGAGGGGTCGTCGCAGCGCGTGTGCGCCAGGACGGCGTCATCGCTGGTGGGACGCAGGAGGAAGCCGCCGCGTCCCAGCACCGGGTGGGCGCGGCGCAGGTGCAGGATCCGCCGGGTGAAGTGCAGCAGGGAGTCGGGCCGGCCCATCTCGGTGGCCACCGTCAGGTGCGCGTAGCCGGGTGCCTGGATGAGCGGAAGGGTCAGCGCACCGGGGTCGACGACGGTGGAGAAGCCCATGTTGGGGGAGTCGTCCCACTGCATGGGGGTGCGCACGGCGTCGCGGTCCTCCAGCCAGATGTTCTCGCCCATGCCGATCTCGTCGCCGTAGTAGAGGCAGGGACTGCCCGGCAGCGACAGGAGCAGGGCGTAGGCCAGCTCGACCTCGGCGCGCGAGGCGTCCAGGAGTGGGGCCAGGCGGCGCCGGATCCCGATGTTGGCGCGCATGCGCTCCTCGGGGGCGTACCAGGCGTACATCTGGTCGCGCTCTGCGTCGGTGACCATCTCCAGGGTCAGCTCGTCGTGGTTGCGCAGGAAGGTCCCCCACTGCCCGTGGGCGGGGATGTCGGGGGTCTTCTCCAGCACCCAGCGGATGGCCCCGGCCGAGCCCTGGCGCAGCGCGTAGAAGATGCGTGGCATGACCGGGAAGTGGAAGCACATGGTGCACTCGGGCGCCTCCTCGGTGCCGAAGTACTCCACGACGTCGTCGGGCCACTGGTTGGCCTCGGCGAGCGTGATCGTCCCGGGGAACTCCCGATCGAGCATCTCGCGGATGCCGGCAATGATCTCGTGGGTGCCGGGCAGGTTCTCGCAGTTGGTGCCCTCAGACTCGGTCAGATAGGGAATGGCGTCAAGGCGGAAGCCGTCGACCCCAGTGCGCGCCAGAAGCGGATGACGTCGTGGATCGCCTCGATGACCGCCGGATTGCGGTAGTTGAGGTCGGGCTGGTGGGAGAAGAAGCGGTGCCAGTAGAACTGGCCTCGCTCGACGTCGTAGGCCCAGTTCGACTCCTCGGTGTCCACGAAGATGATGCGGGCGTCGTCGTAGCCGGAGTCGTCGTCGGCCCACACGTAGAAGTCCCCGTAGGGAACCCTCGAGGGTCGAGCGAGGGCCTGGAACCAGGGGTGGGCGTCGGAGGTGTGGTTGACGACCATGTCGATGACGATGCGGATCCCGCGCTGATGGGCCTGGTGGACCAGCTCGCGGAAGTCCTCCATCGTTCCGTAGCGCGGGTCGATGGCCGTGTAGTCGGAGATGTCGTAGCCGCCGTCACGGATGGGCGAGGGGTAGAAGGGCGGGATCACACGCAGTCCGCCCAGCCACGCCAGGTGGTCAGGCGGGAGATGAGCCCGCGCGGGTCCCCGATGCCGTCGCCGTCAGAGTCGGCGAAGGGCGCAGCAGCGCCTCGTAGAAGACGGCCGTGCGGAACCACTCGGGGTCCGCGCTGATACCAGGGCGGGCCTGGGCGGGCAGGACCGGTACGCCGAGGGATCTGCGGTGCCACCGTCATCGGCATGGGGATCCCGCCGCTGGGGGTGGGGAGCGCCGCCATGGCTCCGGTGCCGGCAGCGGCCATGGGGGGCCGCTACGGGGACACTCCCCGGCACGGGCTGGCCGAAGGGGCTGGCCGGTACTGCGGCCGGTGGCTCGTTGCCGGCGGGCATCGGGCCGAGTGCTCATCGGGTCCGTGCTCACAGCGGCTCCACGGAGAAGACGTGGGCGACCTGCCCGGCAGAAGGGGTCAAGGCGCACGTAGTTCTGACCGGACCAGTCGTGAGGTGTCTCCGGTGAGTTCGTCAGTCACCCTTGACCACCGGGCGTGAGGCGTCGACCCAGCCTGGAAGCCCCAGGGCCTCTAGGGTTGAGGTGAGACCTCGCCGGCGCGCGCCCCGTGCGGGTCGAGGTTGACGACGGTCAGGACGACGTCGTCCTTGCCCGGTGGGGCTGTGGAGGCATCCACCCGCTTGGAGTAGGCGATGATCTGGTCATCGCTGGTGGGGAGTGAAGTAGATGTCTCGCAGCTGGCGCAGGGGCCGGGTGAGGAGGATCGGGCGGCATTGAGACGGGTGAGCAGGTCCTCGATCCCGTTGCGACGGGCAGTGGCGAAGTCGCGCGGCTTGTACTCGTACTTCTCGTTGTCGATCTGCTCCTCGTAGCCGGGGCGGGGCGTGGACTCGGCCAGCTCGTAGCCGGAGTAGATGCCCCAGGTCGGCGAGAGCGTGGCTGCCAGGACGGCGCGCAGCGAAGGCTGGCACCTTCCCGTTGGTCATGAAGGGCGTGAGGATGTCGTGCGTGGTGGGCCAGAAGGCCGGGCGCAGCAGGTGGGCGGTGTCCTTGCTGAGCTCCAACGTGTACTCGATGAGCTCTTCCTTGGTGTTGCGCCAGGCGAAGTACGTGTAGGACTGATGGAAGCCGATCATGCCCAGGGTGCGCATCATGGCCGGACGGGTAAAGGCCTCGGCCAGGAACAGCACCTCGGGGGACTCGGTGTGGATCTCGGCGATGAGCCGCTGCCAGAAGGCCAGGGGCTTGGTGTGAGGGTTATCCACCCGGAAGATCGTCACCCCGTGCGCGATCCAGGTGCGCACGACCCCCAGGATCGCCTGGTAGATGCCCTCGGGGTCGTTGTCGAAGTTGAGCGGGTAGATGTCCTGGTACTTCTTGGGCGGGTTCTCGGCGTAGGCGATGGAGCCGTCGGCCAGGACCGTGAACCACTCCGGGTGCTCGGCCACCCATGGGTGGTCCGGGGAGCACTGGAGCGCCAGGTCCAGGGCCACCTCCATGCCCAGCTCGCGCGAACGGGCCACCAGGGCGTCGAAGTCCTCGAAGGTGCCCAGGTCCGGGTGGATGGCGTCGTGGCCGCCGTCGGGCGAGCCGATGCCGTAGGGGGAGCCGGGGTCGCCGGGTCGGGCCGTCAGAGTGTTGTTGCGGCCCTTGCGGTTGGTCAGGCCGATCGGGGAGATGGGCGTGAGGTAGAGGACGTCGAAGCCCATGGCCGCGATGCGGTCCAGGCGCTCGGCGGCGGTGCGCAGCGTCCCCGAGTGCCAGGTGCCGTCCTCGCTGACCCCCGAGCCCAGCGAGCGCGGGAAGATCTCGTACCAGGAGCCGATCAGGGCGCGCTCGCGGTCCACCTGGAGGGGGTACTCGGCGGTGGGGAGATGTGGTCGCGCAGCTGCAGGCGGTCAGGGCGGCCTTGACCGAGTCCGCCAGGCCCGGCCGCCAGGCGGTCGCCCACGGGGTTGGAGGGTCGCGCATGATCCACACGGCGTCGTTGAGGGCCTTGACGCCCTCCTCGTCACGGCCCTCGATGGCCGCTGCCCGGTCCAGGACGCGGGCGCCCTCCTCAAGCATGAGCTCGACGTCGATCCCGGCCGGCACCTTGATACCGGCGTCGTGGCTCCAGGTGGCGTACGGGTCCGACCAGCCCTCGACGCGGAAGCGCCAGTCCCCGGGGGCGTCGGGCGCCAAGGACGCCTCGTAGCGGTCCAGCCCCGGGGCGATGTCGTGCATGCGAGCGCTCGGGCCGTTGCTGCCGTCTGGGCGCACCAGGACCGCGGTGGCTCCGTAGCGGTCGTGCCCCTCGCGGAAGACGGTGGCGCGGATCGGGATGACCTCCCCGACGACCGCCTTGGCCGGCCAGCGCCCGTCCTCGACGACCGGGAAGACCTCGGTGACCGGGATCCGGCCGATCAGCGAGCGCTGGGCCGGCTGCGGCGTGCTCGCCGCAGCGGTCTGATCCTCTGCCTGCCCTGAGGACGCCGAGGACTCCGCCTCAGGCGCCCGGGGCGTGTCGGTCAGGGGCGGCAGCGGACTTGGAGGGGCAGGGGGACTGCTTCTTGCCGGCCTTGGGCGTCGTGTTTGGAGTCACAGGAGCAAGACTACGGTGAGAAACGATCTGAGTCACATATCCGACCTCCAGACGCCGATCGGCCCGGTACGCGCGTCGCGAACCGGGCCGATCGAGCGGTTGAGCCGGAGGGCTCAGCGGCCGTCAGTGAGTTCATGTGCATGGCGGCGCGGACGTCGTCGAGCGTCTTCGCGGCGACCTCATTGGCCCGGGCGTTTCCCTGCCCCAGGACCTCAGGAGGTAGTCCTCGTTGGCGGCCAGCTCGGCGCGGCGGGCCCGGATGGGGGCGAAGAACTCGTTGACGGCCTCCGTGGTGACCTTCTTGAGGGTGCCTGCGCCGCCGTCGCCGATGCGCTCGGCGATCTCCTCCGGCGTGCCCGCCCCGCACAGGGAGGCCAGCATCAGCAGGTTGGAGACCTCCGGGCGCCCGGTGGGGTCGTAGGTGATGACGCGCTCGGAGTCCGTCTTGGCTTTCTTGAGGGAGCTTGGCGGTCTCGTCGGCGCTCATGCCCAGCTCGATCGTGTTGCGGCGGGACTTGCTCATCTTCTCCCCGTCCAGTCCCAGCAGCATCGGGGCCTGGCTGAGCAGGGCCTCAGGACGGCGGAAGACTGGGTGGTCCTTGACGGCCCGTCCGTAGCGCTTGTCGAAGCGCTGGGCGATGAGGCGGGCCTGCTCCAGGTGGGGGAGCTGGTCCTTCCCGACGGGGACGAGGTTGGCCTGGCAGAAGAGGATGTCGGTGGCCTGGTGGACCGGGTAGGTGAGCAGCAGGCCGCTCATGGCGCGTCCGTCGGTGGCCTCCAGCTCGGACTTCACCGTGGGATTGCGGTGGAGCTCGGACTCGGTCACCAGGGACAGGAAGGGCAGCATCAGCTGGTTCTGGGCCGGGACCGCCGAGTGGGCGAAGATCGTTGAGCGCTGCGGGTCCACACCCACGGCCAGGGCGTCGGTGACCAGGGACAGGACGCGCTCGCGGATGGGGCCGACGCCGTCGCGGTCGGTGATGACCTGGTAGTCGGCCACGAGGATCCAGGTGTCCACTCCGGCGTCCTGGATCGTCTTCCAGGAGTGCATGGTGCCGAAGTAGTGGCCCAGGTGCATGTTCCCGGTGGGACGCACCCCGGTGAACATCCGGTAGCGGCCGGGGTTGACGGCAATATCGGCCTCGATCTCGGCGGAACGGGCGATCGATCGGGCCAGGGAGGCGTCATTGGTGGCGTTGGCCAGGGCCTCCTCGGCCACGGTAGGGGTCTGAGTCATGGCCTCATCCTAGGGGGTACCGGTGCAGCGACGGATCGGGTCCGGTGTCGTCCAGGTCCGGACTCAGTCGTCGGCGGGCTGGGTGGCCAGGGCGCGCTCCAGCTCCTGGCGGGCCTGGGCCACGCGCTCGGGAGTGAAGGAGCTGTCATGACTGACCAGGGCCAGTCCGTCGAGGATCTCGGCTCCGTAGCGGTGCCCGTGCCCGGCGGGCACGTTCATCGCCCGCGGCAGGTCCGCACTCACTTGGAAGAAGGTGATGTAGGGCATCCAGTGCATGGTGGGGGAGCGGTCCGTTCCCGCCCGCTCCTGCAACCAGTCAGGCCTTTCACGGATCAGCCTCGGCGACCACCACACCACCGGGTCGCTCGCATGCTGGATGTAGAGGATCCTCTGGTCTCCCCAAGTGGTGTCGCCCGCGAAGGAGTCCATGTCCTCCTCGTCCTGGGCGAAGCGCACCGTCAAGCCGGCCGAGTGGGTGGGGTCCACCTCCCGTGTGCCCGGATCGCGTCGTGTCACCAGGTCTCGCCACAGCTGTGAGGAGTTGGGCGGCCCCACCCACAGGACTCCGTCGACCGACTTCAGGACGCCGGCCAGATCATCGAAGGCCGCCTCACCGGCCAGCACCCCCATCGACTCCCCGTACAGCAGGAGCCGGGGCCGATCGCCTTCCGGAGCGTCTTCCACCAGGCCACGATGGCCGTCACCAGCGCCTGCCCGAGGCCCGGGCCTTGTCCGTGTCGGCGATGAACTGCACGCCCGAGGGCAGGGTAGGAGTACTGGGCAGCCGCGATCGCCGTGTCGCCGTCGTAGAGCACCTCCAGTGACAGAGCCGCTACCGGGTCCAGCCCAGCCGGTCCCCCGTCGTCGGGGCGATCAAGATCGCCGAGCGGGAGGCCGCCCCGGTGCGCCTCAGCTCCTCGACGACGAGCGCGTCCCGCGCCTCGTCGCTTCCCGCGCTCTCCAGCCCGGCGTAGACGCGGATCGGCTCACTGGCCGGCCGGGAGGTCACCTTCTCAAGGCCCTGAGCGTTCAGGCCCCGGCCCACGAAACGCTTGCCGTAGGCCCCCAGGGACTCCCACGCCACAAGTGAGTCCGGCGACCCCGAGCGCTCGGACGCCGTCGGCCGCGGTGTCGAGGGCGGATCCGCGCTGTTGCGCACGGAGAAGGCCGACTCCGCGCCCCGGATGATGATGCCCGGGATCGCCTGGTTGACCAGCGCGAAGACCAGCACCAGCACGATGATCCAGGAGGACACAGAACGCACCGGCAGCGGAAGCCGCTGAGGCAGGTGGCGGCTCAGCCAGGCCTCCAGGCGTAGGAAGCCGCGCCCCACCATGACCAGGGTCATCCAGATGCCGAAGCCCACCGGGAAGACCAGCAGGTACTGCGCAGTGTGTAGGCGCGGTAGTCAGTCAGGGCGGCTACCTGCTGCTGCCAGCGGACCGCCTGCAGCAGGATCGCGTTGAGCCCCAGAACGACGATGACGCTCAGTGCGATCTCCACCCGTCGCCTCCACCGAGGCACCCAGGACGCCAGGTTCCGGCCACTGGCCTCCCACAGGACCCGCACCACCTTGCTCACCCAGGTGCGCCAGTTCCACGACAACCAGACGCCTCCGAGGTAGCCGGTTGCCGCGCACAACCCGCAGGCCACCCCCTGAAAGAGGATGTCTCGGGGGATGAGCGAGGGCGTCAGCGCCAGAACGAAGAACACTGAGCCCAGGACCAGTCCGGCCGGGTCCGGCCGTAGACGGTCCCAGGCACGTTCAACAGGGGGAGGAAACGCCGGCATCGGGCACCACCCTATGCCGGAACCGACTGTCTGGTGCAGCTGCCCTAGCGTTCGCCGACCGTACCGACCTGTTCGGTCTGGCTGCCCGCCTTGAGGGTCTCCAACAGTTCACCGGAGAAATAGACACGCAGGGACAGCGCCTCCAGCATCGTCGTGTCGCCCGGGCGGTCCTGGTGGCAGTCCGTGAGACTCTCGGCGGGCTGTCCGGCGGAGCCGTTGGCGACCGTCTTGACCTCCTTGACCTCGCCAGATCCGTCGGTCTCCACAATGACATCGGCGTCGGTGTCCTGCGGGCTTCGGCTCACACGGCGCGCCTGGGAGAAGGGAGCCGTGTGAGGCTGGGGAACCGCCCAGGTCGAGTCCCAGGCAAGGTGCCAGTCAGTGCCGCGGCCCTCGGGCAGAACGACGTCGACCTGATCCAGCGCACCGTTGATGACCACGAGCATGTCGTCGTCGTTCCACGGCTTGCCCGAGCGCAGCATCTGGACCACCCGGGTGTGCGGGTCGTGCCACGAGTCCCCGTCCATCGGGGCGGCGTCGCCGCGGTACCAGGCCAGGTCCGGGATCGTGTCGCCCTCGAGGACCTGACCGGTCGCGAAGCGTGAGGGGCGCGCCACTGCGTGTGCCTGACGCAGGTGGATGAGGAAGCGCGTGGTGGCGACTAGTCGCGCTGCCAGACCTCCAGGTTCCAGTCGACCCAGGAGAGCACCGAGTCCTGGCAGTAGCAGTTGTTGTTTCCCTGCTGGGTGCGGCCCATCTCGTCACCGGCCAGCAGCATGGGCGTCCCGGCGCTCAGCAGAACGGTGGCCAGCAGGTTGCGCATGGAACGACGACGCAGCACCTCGATCGGCCCGCCGTTGATGCCCTCGACGACGTCGCCCTCGAAGCCGTGGTTCCAGGAGCGGTTGTTGGAGGTGCCATCGCGGTTGTCCTCCTTGTTGGCCAGATTGTGCTTGTGGTCGTAGACCACGAGGTCACGCAGGGTGAAGCCGTCGTGCGCCGCCACGAAGTTGACCGAGCCCAGAGGACCGCGCCCGCCGGGGAACTCTCCGTGGCTGAACAGGTCCGCGCTGCCCGACAGGCGTGTGGCCAGGTCGCGCAGGTCCGAGCCCAGGCGTCCCTTGGAGATCTCCGAGGCGTCGTGCAGCCAGAAGGAGCGCGTGGTGTCGCGGAAGTGGTCGTTCCAGTCCTGGAAGGGCTCGGGGAACTGGCCGGTGCGCCAGCCTCCGGGGCCCACGTCCCACGGCTCACTGATGAGCTTGACCGTGCTGAGCACCGGATCGGTGGCGATCGCCGTGAGCAGCGGGTGGCGCGGCGAGAACTCTGCGGCATGGCGCCCCAGCGTGGTCGCCAGGTCGAAGCGGAAGCCGTCCACTCCCACCTCGGAGACCCAGTAGCGCAGCGAGTCCAGAACCATCCGGATCGCACCCGTGGCCCGGAAGTCCAGCGTGTTGCCGGTACCGGTGACATCCATGTACTGGGCCGGCAGGTAGGGGGCGTGCAGGTAGTAGTCCAGGTTGTCCAGGCCACGCAGGCTCAAGGAGGGGCCGTCGACACCGCCCTCGCAGGTGTGGTTGTAGACGACGTCGAGCACGACCTCCAGGCCGGCCTCGTGAAGCATGGAAACCATGCCGCGCACCTCGTCCAGGACCGCCTGTGGGCCGGCTGCGCGCGCCGCGGCCGTGGCGTAGGAGGGCTCGGGCGCGAAGTAGCTCAGCGTGGAGTAGCCCCAGTAGTTGGTCAACTCCCGCTTGGTCAGGAAGGGCTCGGTCACCGAGGCGTGGATCGGCAGCAGCTCGATCGTGGTGATCCCCAGTCCCTTGAGGTGCTCGACCGTCACCGAGTGGGCCAGTCCCGCGTAGGTGCCGCGCAGCTCTTTGGGCACGCCGGGCAGCTTGTAGGTCAGGCCCTTGACGTGGGCCTCGTAGATGACGGTGCGCTCGCGGGGGACGCGCGGCCCCGGAACCACCGGGAAGGTGTCACCGGTGACCACGCCGACGACGGTGCTGCCCGCCGAGTCAGGTGCGAGGGCGCCAGGGCTCGGCCGCAGGGACCAGTTCGTCGGTGACCTCGTGGGCGTAGACGGCCGGCACCAGGTCCACCTGTCCGTCCAGGGCGCGGGCATAGGGGTCCAGCAGCAGCTTGCGGGGGTTGTAGAGCAGCCCCTCATGCGGGTTCCAGGGGCCGTGAGCGCGGTAGCCGTAGCGCTGCCCGGCACCGATGCCGGGAACGTGCGCGCTCCAGACGCCGCGCTGAGGACCGTGCATCCCGATCCGGGTCTCCTCCGCAACGGTGCCGTCGGCGGCCATGGTCAGCAGGCACAGGTCCATCGCCGTGGCATGCGGAGCGTGGACGGCGAAGTCCGCACCGTCACCGCTGAGGGTAACGCCCAGTCCGTGGGCGGGAGCTGCTGGCAGCTCAGCGCGCGGTGCTGGAGCGGGCTCTGGCGTCGAGGCATGGGTCCATTGTCCTGGCGCTCGCTGGTCCCGACCACTTGAGGGGCAGTGAGGTCTCCCTCGTGAGAGTGCGCCGCGTCGCGTTTATGCGCCGAGATGCGACGGCGTCGTCATCGCCTCGTCACCCAGTCATCTCCCTGACACCGTGTCAGGGTGACTCAGCGCTCAGTGGCGAGATGCTGCTGTTATGGCAACCTGAGGCCCATGAGAATCGTGGTCTGCATCAAGCACGTTCCCGACGTGCAGTCCGAGCGCCGCCTTGAGGACGGCCGCCTCGTGCGCGGTGAGGAGGACGTCCTCAACGAGCTCGACGAGAACGCCGTCGAGGCCGCTGTCTGTCTGGCCGAGGAGGCCGACGGCGAGGTCATCGCTCTGACCATGGGACCCGAGGACTCCGAGGACGGGGTGCGGCGCGCCCTCCAGATGGGGGCCGACTCCGGGGTTGTCGTCGCCGACGACGCCCTGACCGGAGCCGACGTCGTCACCACCGCCCGGGTCCTGGCCGCGGCCATCGAGCGCATCGGCGAGGTGGACCTGGTCGTCACCGGCATGGCCTCCCTGGATGCCATGACCTCGATGCTGCCCGGCGCCCTCGCCGCCGCCCTGCGCCTGCCGGCCCTGACCCTGGCCAACCAGCTCGAGGTTGAGGGCGGCGCCGTGACCGTCACCCGCACCGTGGGCGCCGTTCGCGGGTCGTCAGCGCCCCGCTGCCCGTCCTCGTCAGCGTCACCGACCAGGCCAACGAGCCCCGCTACCCCAACTTCGCCGCCATGCGGGCCGCGAAGAAGAAGCCCATCGACTTCTGGGAGGCCTCCGAGCTCGGCCTGGGGTCGCCGACCCGGCCGTGAGTCGTCGACGACGAGGCCCGACCCGCCCGCGAGGCCGGCATCATCCGCACCGACGCCGGTGAGGCGGGCCGAGAGCTCGCCGCCTGGCTCGTGGAGAACAAGCTCGTCTGAGGGTGAGCCGCAGCGCCCGCCCGCTCAGCTCGGCGCCGCCCTCAATCAGGGCGCACGAACCGGGAGCGCTGCCCCACCCGCCTCGTACCACCTGCGAAAGAAGCTGATTCCCATGCTCGATGCCCCCCTCCTCGTCCTCGTCGACCTCGAGACCGCCGAGTCCGCCCCCACCGGTCCCCAGCCTGGAGCTGCTCACCGCCGCTCGGGGCCTGACCGGCGGCGACGTCATCGCCCTGGCACTTCAGCCCCTGGGTGAGCCGGCCCGTGCGGCCCTGGCCGGCGCCGGAGCCACCCGCCTGCTGACCGCCGACCTGGGCGAGTCCGCCCACCTGCCCGCCACCGCGGCCGACGCCGTTGTGGCGGCCGTCGGCACCGTCCAGCCCGCCGCGGTCCTGGTCGTCTCCGACTACCGCGGCAAGGAGCTGGCCGGGCGGGCCGCCGTCCTACTCGACTCGGCCTGCGTCTCCGACGCCACCGCCCTGGAGGCGGGCGGTGCGGATGACGACTCCGTGCTGCGCGCCTCCAAGCTGGTCCTGTCCGGCTCCTGGTCCACCACCGTCTCCGTCGGCTCGGCCGGCAGCGCCCCGATCATCGCCGTGCGCCCCGGGATCGCCGAGGTCTCCGCCGCCGACGGCGCGCCACTGACCGCCGAGCCCCTCGAGGTGCCCGTCAGTGCCGAGGCCACTGCCGTGCGCCTCGTCTCGCGCGAGGCGACCTCCGTCGCCTCCGGGCCGGCCCTGACCGAGGCCCGCACCGTCGTCGTGGGTGGCCGCGGCGTGGATGGTGACTTCGACCTGGTCCGTTCCCTGGCCGAGCCGCTCGGCGCCGCCGTCGGCGCCACCCGCGTGGCCTGCGACGAGGGCTGGATCGAGCGCAGCGCCCAGATCGGCCAGACCGGCGAGACCATCTCCCCGCGTCTGTACATCGGCCTGGGCGTCTCCGGCGCCGTCCACCACACCAGCGGCATCCAGGGCGCCGGCACCGTCGTCGCCATCTGCGACGACTCCGAGGCCCCCATCTTCGAGATGGCCGACTTCGGCGTCGTCGGCGACGTCACCGAGGTCGTGCCCCAGCTCGTCGAGGAGCTCGCCAAGCTGCGCGGCTGAGCAGCTCCTTCAACGACACTGTGGGGGTGCACCGTCTCATCGACGGTGCACCCCCTAACTGCACCTGAGGCGTCAGCTGACCTTGTACTGCAGGGTGAGTGATCCTGAACCGCTCCATGTCCGAGCTCAGCAGCAGCCAGGACCCGTACTGCTTCTGCTCACTGTTACTCGTACTCGGCCTGGGGTCATCCACGGCTAGACGGATCGTCCAGGGAGATTGGACAGATGATCGTTCCCTGATCCAGGGTCCATGGGTTGGCGACCGAGGCGCCTGAGAGTCGTGGGGCCGGCCAGCAGGCGGGCAACCACCTTGCCTCCCTCAGGCAGGGAAGGCCGTTCGCATCGTGTCACCCGTCGCCACCCGCTCAGCGGGCTGATCCATGAAGGGCAGGGATCGTGGGATCGATGTGCTCGGCCGCCTTGTCGTCCTGACCTGAGGCGAGCGCGTCATGAGACTTTCTGCACCTCGGCCAGGGACGGGCGCCGGTGGTCCCCACTCATGGGCAGGCTGCCCGGAATGTGGTAGACAACGTCGGCGAGCGTCAGGGGCCTGACCGTCCCACTGCGCGGTGACCGTCGCCGAGGCGCTGCCGCCGCAGGTCCGGCAGGACTCGTCACCGTAGAGCCGCAGCTGTGGCTCGTCGAAGATGACAGTGCCGCCGACAACACGCAGGTTCTCCATGCGCGGGGTGGGCACGTAGCCGATCTCGTTGCTGCCCTCCATCATGAGGGGGCCGACCATCTCCTTGTCAGCGTTGTAGGGCGACAAGGACGTCGAAAAGCCGTAGTCGGGGAGGTCGGCGTTGCAGTCAGGACGGCGACCATCACCGGTGAGGTGCCGAACAGACCCTGCTGGGTCGATTTCATGGCGATCGTGTTCGACGAGTCACCCCCCACGCCGTTACCTCTGGCGGTGCCGGGGGCCTTGCCGTCGGAGAAGGTGACTTTCGTCTTCTCCGGGGCCTGCTCGACCATGTCGGCCCTCGTCATCCCCCGACCCCCTCGGGTGAAGGCCTCCGCGCAGATGCCGGGGACGTCGAGGCTCGCGTTCTCAAGATCCTTCGGGTCGGGGATGTCTGCGGAGGCCGGGGCCGAGGTCGGCAGCGCCGTGGCGCGGGTCGAGCTCGAACCGGAGTCGAAGGCCAGGACCGACGTCGTCGAGCCGTTGAAGACCGCGACGTATCCGTCACCGGCCGCCCAGGAGGTCACCGGGGTGGTGACCTGCCAGATCGTGGTGCCCTCGACCGGGTCGAGAGCGCGCAGCGAGTCCGGGTGGGCCATGACGATGGCCCCCTTGCTCGTCTGCCAACGGGGTGGTGTGTCGCTTCCCAGGCCGTTGAGGGCGCCCACGCCCTCGGGCAGCTTGCTCGACCACAGCACGGTGGTGCCGTCGAGGGCGGCCACAGTGGCGCCGTCGCTGACAACCCAGACCTCGCGGCTGGCCGGCAGGCTGACGCCGACGATCTTGCGGGGCGCCTCGACCCGGGTCGCCCACACCGGCTTGGAGCCGTCGAGGGACAGCCCGGAGACCTTGGTCTTGTCGACGCTCACGGTGCCGTCTGAGCTGACGGACAGAGGCGTCCCGCCGGTGGGGGCATCGCCCAGCCGCAGCGAGGTGGTCGACGACGCCGACGTCGGGGCGGCGGATGCGGAGGGGCTGCGGAGCCGGCAGAGGAGGGCGTCGCGGAGGCGTCGGAAGACGGGGCGGCGGATGCCGAGGAGGAGGTCTCCGAGGAGGCCTCAGGAGCGGCAGAGGACGGTGCCGTCGATGAGGCCGGATCACCGGCCGACGTACTGGACTCGGCCGGTTCCTTCGAGGGAGACGTGGTTGGATCGGCGGCTGAGATCGTTGACGGCTTGGCGGGGCTGTTGACCCCGGAGGCCAGGTCGATGCTGACCCGCTCTCCGCAGTCGAGGGTCTTCGCACCCATCTTGCAGCTGAGGCTCTGCCCCGCCAGCTCATCGGGGAGGGGGACCTGCCAGACGGCGTGGGAGGCCGAGGAGCTCAGCCCCAGGGCCACCAGAGTCTCACGGCGATCCGCGATCACCCGCAGGATCATCAGCTGATTGCTGACCAGGGCCGTGGCGCCGCTCGCGTCGAAGGACGCCGCCGTGGGCTCCTTGCCGAGGTTGGACAGGTCCTGCTGGACCTTGAGGATCGGCGCCTTGGCCAGTGAGGCGGGTCGGGCTGCGTGTCAGCGCCCACATGCCTCCGCCGCCGAGCGCCAGGACCAGGGCGACGACGACGCCGAGGGTCATCAGGCGTCCTTTGCGACGTCGCACGGGAGGAGCTGGGGCGAGAGGGTTGGGAACGGGATCGGGCGCCGCCGCCGATGAGCTGGGCTCGGGAGACGGGGACGAAAGACGGAGAGTCGGATGGGGATGAGGAAGATTCGGGAGACGGAGACATGGGCACAGCGTAGAAGGAAACAAGCCGGCCGAGAGGCGAAATAGATGACCGATCAACTGTTAGATATTTGCTTCGGCTCATCGACTCCGTCGTCTTCCTCAAGGACGGCCGTCTGCTGCTGGCGGGCGACACCGATGATCTGCGTCAGGACCGCGGTATGAGCCTGGACGCCCTGTTCAGGAAGGAGTACCGCTGATGTTCGCCACACTGCTCATGGACGAGGCCCGTACCCAGGCTCGCCGCAATGCGGGAGTCGTGGGGATCATGGCGCTCGTGGCCATGCCCGCCGTCGTGAGCATCCAGATCGGCATCGCGGTACTGACGTCGGCCGCAGTGGCCACACTCCTTGTTGCCGGCTGGTTCGCCAGTTTCGCGCACCTGCTCGGCGTCACGCTGGAACAGGTCCTCGAGCCGGTGCGTCAGATGGTCAGCCTGGTGGGAATCGGCTCCGTAGTGGTGGCGCCGATCCTGGCCGCGATCCTGGTCTAGTGGGCGGTGCGAGCCATCGAGCGGCACACCTGCCTGTGCTGAACGCGGCTGACAGATCCCGGTGCCCGGACGCTCAGGGCGCGGTGACTACACCGTGGCCCTGGGCGTCACTGCGCCTCCGTTCTTGGGCGCGGCCGCGTCGAAGGCGGCGGCGACGACGTCGGCATAGTCGGCCGGGTTCACCAGGGCGATTCCCTGGGTGCGGTCGGCCAGGAGGAGCAGGTTGTCCCCCGGGGCGAGGTTGAAGATCTCCCGGACCTCCTTGGGGATAACGATCTGCGACTTGGGGCCGAGCTTGACGGTGGCGATGTAGCGTTCCGGGTCCTGGGCGGAGAGGTCAGGCGGGGGGCCGGGCTGTGTGTCCGACGGAAAATCGGCGGGCGTGTCGGCTGGCATGGTGGGAGGTCCCTTTCCTGCTGGTCCTGCTGGGCGCCGGGGGTTGTGTCAACCCTAGTCCTTCCGCGCGACGGCGGCGCGATGGGGAATCAAGGACTGGAAGCTGGTCTCAGGCGAGGGCACGGCCGGGGCCTGCGCGGAGGTGACAGTGGCCTGGGCAAGGACCTGGTCTCCGTCGGCGCCGCCGTAGATGACCAGGCTCTGGCCGGCGGCCACGCCGCGCAGGGGGGGAGGCCAGCTCGGCGTGCAGGAGGCCGGCGGCCTCATCGACGCGGACCCGGGCCGGAACCGGGCGGCCGTGGGCGCGAACCTGGACGCTGGCCTCCTGCCAGCCGACGGCCGGAGATCGGTCGAGATCGGAGGTGTCGGCGGACGGGCTGCCCGCGAGCGGCTCGGGATCGGCGAGCAGAACGAGTCCGTCGCCATCGACCGCGCTGCGGCTGAGCAGCTCCTCGGGGCCGACGACGACCTCGTTGGTGGCCGGGCGCGTCTCGATGACGTAGCGGGGGCGGCCGTCGTCGGCCGGGCGGGACAGGCCCAGGCCCTTGCGTTGGCCGACGGTGAAGCCGAAGTAGCCTTGGTGGGTTCCCAGGACCTCGCCGTCGGGGGAGACCATGGAGCCCTGTCTGGGGCCGAGCGAGCGGGTTAGGAAGCCGCGGGTGTCGCCGTCGGCCACGAAGCAGATGTCGTAGGAGTCCGGCTTGGAGGCCACCGGCAGGCCGCGGGACTCGGCCTCGGCGCGCACCTGCGCCTTGGAGGGCGCGTCGCCCAGCGGGAAGAGGGCCCGGGCCAGGCCCTCGCGGCCGGAGACGGCCAGGACGTAGGACTGGTCCTTGGCGGTGTCGACGGCGCGGCGCAGCGTCAGGCCCGTGGTGTCGCCGGGGCGGCCGGAGGAGGCGCCGCCGCTCAGGCGCGCGTAGTGGCCGGTGGCGACGGCGTCGAAGCCCAGGGCCAGGGCGCGCTCCAGGAGGGCGTCGAACTTGACGCGCTCGTTGCAGCGCACGCAGGGGTTGGGGGTGCGCCCGGCGCGGTACTCGTCGAGGAAGTCGGCCACGACGCGCTCCTCGAACTCCTCGGACAGGTCCCACACGTAGAAGGGGATGCCCAAGATCTGGGCGGCCCAGCGGGCGTCGGCGGAGTCCTCGATGGAGCAGCAGCCGCGCGATCCCGTACGGGTCTGGGCCCGGTTGCGGGTCAGAGCCATGTGGACCCCGACGACCTCGTGCCCGGCGTCGACGGCGCGCGCGGCCGCGACGGCGGAGTCGACTCCGCCGGACAGGGCGGCCAGGACGCGCACGAGGGTCTCCTTCAGGCAAATGGGTAGCCGTTGCTACGGCCGTGGCAGGCTACCGCAGGTCGACCGCGAGGGGGGCAACCGGAAGAACCCAGGGGACCTCGTGGCGCCCGGCATAGATGGCGCTGAGGGAGGAGATGTCATGCCTGACGAGTACGCCGTCGGCGCCCGCGGTTTCTGCCAGCCCCTGCGCGATCAGTGCTGATGCTCGGTGTTCTTCGTTTTCCGTCGGGGGAGTACAAGCGCGTTCTCAGCGTGGTGGGCGAGCATGCGACGGTTGCGCCTGAGCACGTTCCAGCAGCGTCTGGACAACGGCATCATGCCGGTCGTCGTGCTCGACTCGACAAGGGGGTGGCAGTCCGTGTCAGTGTGCTCATGCCTCATCGTTCACGAAAGGAGCCGCGATGTCTGATGCGTGGTTGGCCTTCTTGGTTATTTTCGCCATGCTGCTGGCGATCTGGCGGATAGCAGACGGTCGAGAGCGTCCGATGACGAAGAGCGAGCAGGAACGAATGTTCTTCCGGCAGACCTACCACCTGTCGATCGATCGCATGCTCTCGGAGAGCCCGCTGGATCGTGCCGAGGTGCGGCGCCTGCGTGACTCCGGGAGAAGAGACGGGCGTGTGCGAGCCATCAGGTACGTACGAGAATGGGACCCCGTTCCTCGGGAGATCGCCGCCCAGTTCGTCGATCGCGTGTGAGAGGCGGCGCTGGAGGATCGCGAACTGCGTTTTCCGTCCAGGACGTACTTTTCCCGCAAACGACTGCTGGCGGTCACCAGTCGTTTGCGGGACAACGCAGTCCTCGATCAACAAGTACGTTCCCGATCACGAAGAGATCGGGCTCAAGAGCGGATAGTCGGGTGCAGAGCGCTGTTGCGCTGCTGTTGAGGACTGATCAACGGGCAGCGAACTCGTGGCCGGCGCGAATGAGGTCCCTGAGCCAGTCGCTCTGTGCAGCCTCCATCGTCTTGACGACGACGTGGTGGTTCCACCTGTTCGCGCTGACCTGATCGACGCGGTGGAAGCGCGGATCCTCCAGGGGACGGTCGAGTCTCACGTTCAGGAACAGTGTGCCGTCGCCCGTCTTCTCATAGGCCCAGACCCACAGGAACTTCCGGTTGACGGAGAAGCTCACCTGGGCCGTCAGGTGTTTTGTGACGGCGCCGAGCGAGAGGACAGAGGACTCGATTGCCGCGTACATGGCGGCCGTTGCCGGCTTGCCGCTGAAGTCGCCGATCATCTTGTTCGAGGTGGTTGGCATGCGGTGCTCCTCGGTTGCTGTGTTGGACTGGATGCTGCTACGAGTGTGTCCCGGCCGCCTTGTGCGTCACCTTCCAGGCCCGCCTGGCTCCCTCCAGGGCGGCGGGCAGGGCGGTGAGCAGGCGCTCGACGTCGTCGGGGCTCGTCTCTCGGCCCAGGGAGCAGCGCAGCGTGGAGCGGGCCGGCCCCCTCCTCGAAGCCCATCGCCAGGAGCACATGGCTCGGCTGGGCGACCCCGGCGTGGCAGGCCGACCCCGCAGACGCATCGATCCCGGCCAGGTCCAGGGCCATGAGCAGTGCCTCGACATCGGCCTCCTCGAACCACAGGTGCGCCGTAGAGGCCACATGATCGGCGTCCTCGGGCAGCGTGGCGTGCACGCCCGGAAGCGCCCCGGCACCCTCCAGAATCCGGCGCCGCAGCACCGCCAGTCGGGCCTCCTGCCCCTGCTGCTCGGCGACCGCCAGCTCTACCGCCAGGGCCAGCGCCCGGGCCGCCACCACGTCCTGCGTGCCCGAGCGAATCCCTCGCTCCTGACGGCCCCCGCCCGTAGCCGGCGTCAACGCCAGGTCGCGGCGAAGTACCAGCGCTCCCACTCCCACCGGCGCCCCCAGCTTGTGCCCTGTCAGGCTCATCGCGTCCAGCCCCCAGCCGTGGAAGTTTACGGGAACCTTCCCCATGGCCGCGACGGCGTCGGAGTGGACGGGTACGTAGCCGGCTTCCTCGGGGTGCCCGGCGCCGCTTGCCTCCCGCACGCGCGCCACCAGCGCCGCCATGTCCTGAACCACGCCGGTCTCATTGTTCGCCGCCATGACCGAGACCAGGGAAACGGGGGAGCGGCCGGTATTGGCTGCCGGCGCCACCGCCCGGGCCAGAGAGTCGAGCTCGACTCTCCCCGCGCCGTCGACCTCCAGCAGGCTCAGTTCCGCGCCCAGCTCGGCCGCGGCGGTGCGCGCCGAGTCCAGAACCGCCGGGTGCTCGATCGGAGAGACCACCAGACGCCCGCCCGGCACCGCTCGTGCCCGGCCCGAGACCACCAGGGCATCGGCCTCCGTACCGCCGGAGGTCAGCAGCACCTCGTGCGCATCCACCCTCAGAGCGCCCGCCAGGCGGGCACGCGCCTCCGCCAGCAGCGCCCCCACCCGTCGGCCCGCGGTGTGCTGCGCGCTCGGATTCGCCCAGCCACCGAGCCCACTGGTCAGGTCCTCGGCAACCTGCCGGGCGACCTCGGGACGGACCGGGGATGTGGCGGCATGATCGAGATAGGTGCGCACGCCCCCAGCCTAGACGGCGGCTCAGAAGAGCCGGACTTTGTCCACATGGGACGACTTTGAAACCGCTTTTCGCATGTGGAGCCGGCCCGTAACGCTCTGACCTGTATAGATGCCAATGGCGCTCGACCGGCTCGTCGCCAAAGCCGTCCCATACGCAGGGGGTCGGCAAAGTCGGGTCAGGTGGTTGGTTGGGTGATGAGCTTGATGGCGCGTTTTGGTTGTCGTGACAGGGATCTGGTGGTGGAGGCGATGGCGGCTTGGGCGCCGTGGGCCAGGCGGATGATGCCGGGTGGTCAGGTTGCGCAGGGCGGCCATGATCTCGGGGCCGTTGCGGGTGCGCAGCTGGTGGCGGTCCTCATCGAAGACGACGTCACGGACCGACGTGGAGCCGGTTCTCGATTCCCCAGTGCCCTTGGACCCAGGCGGCAACCTGCTCGGGCTGGGCCTGCTCCATGGGCAGTGAGCAGATCAGGTATGCCACCTCAACGTGCTTCCTGCCCTTGATGGTCCTGGTACGTCGGACCTGGAGAACCTGAGCCGCTGCGGGGAAGTCCACCCACTTGGGTGCCTGGACGGCCTCGGGCGGTGCGCCGCACCCGCCGCCCGTGGCGGTGTCGACGCTCGAGACGGACGGGACCTTCTTCCAGGGCAGGTCCTTGAGCGTCCTGCGCAGAGTCTTCTGGTTGCCTTTGACGGTGAGCACGTAGTGGCCGCCCTGATCGCGGATCCACTGGGCGGTGTCCACCTGTGTGTGCATGGCGTCGGCGGTGACCACTACCCCGTCGAGGTCGAGGGGCTCGAGAAGCTCTCTGATGGCGGGGACCTCTGGATGGACTTGTCCGCTACTCGGGCCTGGGTCAGCACGGCGCCCGTGGCGTGGTCCAGGGCCGACAGGAGGTGCGGCGCCGAGGCCTGCCCCAGGCGGGCCCCGCGCACGGTCTTGCCGTCCATCGCGATGACTGTTCTTCCCTCGACGGTGCCGGTACGAGTGCAGAACCACGACCTCAGACGGGTGTTGAGGTCGGTGGGGTCCAGGTCCTGCAGCACCCGCCGGATGGTCGACTCCGACGGCAGGGCCTGCCCCGCCTCCAAGCCCAGGGACCGCAGATCAGACGGGGTCAGGTCGGTGGTGTGCTCCCAGATGGCCGTCAGGCTCCGGCAGCCTGCGAGCACTCCCGTCACGGCCAGGGACAGGACCGTGAACAGGCTGTGGCGCACGCCCCGCCGATCCCGGGGGGTGCCCCTATGTGGTGTGTCAAGCGGCGGCGGGTAGTTTCGTGGCTGGTTGGGGGTCGTAGAGTGCGCCGTTGCGGATCATGGCGTGCAGGGTCAGGATGCGGCGGTGGGCCAGGGCGAGGACGGCCTGGCCCAAGGCGTTTTGTCTTGGTTGCGTTTGGGCTGGTAGTAGGCCCGGGAGACGGGGTCGGAGCGCAGGGAGGCGAAGGCGGACAGGAACATGGCGCGCTTGAGCCTCTTGTTGCCGCGGTGAGAGACGTGCTCACCACGGATCGATGAGCCGGAGCGGCGTGTGACGGGAGCGAGCCCGGCGTAGGAGGCCAGCTGGGCGCCGGTGCCTGGAGGTCTTGCCCAGGGTCTCGGCCAGGAAGACGGCGGCGGCCGGGACCCCTGATCCCGGGCACGTGTGGTCAGGACCTGGCACATGAGGGTGGGCCACCCGCCAAGGAGTCTCGACCTGGGCGGCGACATCGGCCCGCTGAGCGTGCAGGGAGATGAGCTGCCTGGCCAGGTGAGGTAGCACCGTTGCGGCGGCGTCGGTGCCGGCGACCACCACGGTCTGGTGCTCCAGGGCCGAGACGATCTGGCCGGCCCAGGTTGTGTGGCGTCTGCACCCGTGGGCCTTGAGCTTGGCGTCAATCCTTGTCCTGCCTGCGCGCTTCAGCTCGACTGGGGTGGGCCAGGCGGCGACGGGCCCCAGCGGCGGCGTCGTGCTCCAGCCAGGGCCCCAGCACCCGCTCGAGGGTGGGGTGGATCTGGGTGTACAGGCCCCGGATCCGGTTGGCGCTCTGGTTGACCTGGCGGGCCAGGTCCAGGTCGAATCCCGTGAGCATCGACAAGGCGGCCGCGTCCTCGTCCGAGGCGTTGATGGCTCTCAGGGTGTGGGGCATGCTCCTGGCCGCGCCGGCGATGACGGCCGCGTCCTTGGCGTCGGTCCTGGCGCTGCCCGGCGTCAGGTCGGCGATGCGTCGCATCGACAGTCCGGGCAGGTAGCCCACGGTGATACCCATGTCCTGAGCCACCGCCACAGCCAGGGCCCCTGATGGTGGCAGGCTGATCGACCACCACCAGCAGGCTCCCGTGATCGGCCAGCTTGCCGTAAAGGGAACGCAGACGTGCCTCGTCGTTGGGCAGGGCCCTGTCGAGGACCTTCCGCCCGTCCCGGCTCAGGGCCGTGGCCCAGTGGTCCGTCTTGCCGACGCCCGGTACCGATGAAGACCTCGATGTCCTCGATATCCATCTCTCCTGCCACCTCTCGCTGCATGGGTGCAGGGCCAGCCGGTGGACGACCGGACCCCGCACCCACGCCTGCGAAAGACCTCTACCGTTTTGCGGCGGGTCGTTCCCCATATCAGCGGTCACCAGCGCCCGGCCGCCTCAGGTGACTCTCGCCCCCCGGATCATCTAAGGACAGGGGCAAGACACCCGTGCCCACAGCAGCTGGCCCAGCCTCGGACCACCCGGGACCACCAACAAGGTAACGGGCGGTGATGTTCCTAAAGAACCTGGGCCAGGGGCTGGCGCGACAGGGCAGACGTGGTGGAGGATGACATCAGCGCGGGCTCCCAGGACGAGGAGATGACTAGACACCACTCATCGTCCCTACGGGGCCCGCGCCCCCGTCCCAGCGACACACCACCCCCATCAAAGCGGCTCACACACCCTCACCCACCAACCTTGCCGATCCCCTGGGGCATGATCACCCTGAGGAGAAAACCCGTGAAACTGCCCCTTCACCCCCGACGACAAGAAATATAACCGAACCGTTAAGCAGATCAGATACGAGATCGAAAGGGTCATCGCGAACACCCAAGGACCTGGAGGATCCTGCATACCGGCCACAGAAGATCATCGGAAACTTTCCAGATAACCGTTAGCAGTCCTCGGAATTATATTCGTCTAAACCCCATGAATAAAACTCCATATTAGACACGCCAAGACAACAAATTCCCTAAGAATATGGGCAAAACAGCGGCAGCAAGCGGAGGTCAGTGGAGGTGGTGCACCTGATCTGTTCCCTGCTTGTGATCGATGCTCAGCCCTAGCAGAGCGCAGTCTGGTCCGGTGCCACTGGCGAATAGAGAAATGGCCCCGCTGGGTCCGAGATGTCGTTTTACGAGGATCGACACCAACTGCGCACCGCAAACTATCCCGAGACTATGGCTGCGCTGTTTAACCTGGCTTTCAACCTCATCCGCCTCTGCCGCCGACCCTGCCTGTTCGCAATAGTTCTAAGAATGATGGTCGATCGGACCAGTTGACCGCTGCAATTGACAACCTTTCCCAGCTGGTCTGCGCCGAGGCCGTCGATGATGAGATGAGAAGGTTCCGATACAATCGTCCTTTCCCAGGTAACGCCCTCGCCTTCTTCATCGCCAGGCTCGTACATGCGCGTCGTCACCGGCAACGAGGCCAGTTACCGGGTCAAGGTTTCCACCGCGGTCGCTAGCTCCTTCACCTCGAAGTGTCGGAGGATCCTTCCCTTCTTAACCCGCCAAGATGGCGAAGACGAGCGCCGCAGTCGTATCCTAGTCAGGAAGCGCCTCTACGTCAGCACCTACTGCTCTCCAGCGACAGTGTCGTGACGATGCCGTCGCAGCACGGACCTCCTACTACAACTGCCATCGCTCCTACGCTTCTGCCTATCATGACCAAACACATGCCGCTCAACCCGCATCACGAACACCATAGCCTCACGCAGTTATTAGACTCCTTAAATCAGTTATCTACTGATTGAGGATCTAGTTAACTAGGTGGTGCAGATCTTGTCGGGAAATTGGTTGATTCTCTTCCGGTAGATGTCGCTCCGTCGTTCAATAGTCTTCGCATCTTCGAGGTTTCTTTATGTCTATAGAAAAGCAATTCAGTGTGACTGTAGTTCTGTTTGAAGATTTCGAACTGCTCGACGCCTGCTGTCCGGTCGGACTGATGTCGCGTTTCCCTGAACTTGGTATCACTATGGTGGGGACGCACGTCGGTGGTGTGCGAAGTTATCGAGGTGTAAGTGTTGCGGCAACAAGAGCATATAATGATGTGATCGAAAGCGACATCATTCTCGTCCCTGGAGGGAGGGGGGCTCGGAGAATAGTTCATGACAAAGTATTCCTTTCCCGCCTCCGGAGATGGGGTGAGGGGGGCCAGTGTCATCGCCTCCGTCTGTACTGGAGCGGCGATACTTGCATCGGCTGGCCTGCTCGACGGGTGTAGAGCTACATCAAATAAGCGGGCATTTTCCTGGGTTAAACAATTTGGTCATGATGTGACCTGGGTTTCTCGTGCTAGATGGGTGCATGATGGAAATCGATGGACTTCATCTGGGGTGATGGCTGGCCTGGATATGACTGTGGCGTTGCTTGTGGAACTTTACGGACAAGATCGGGTTAAGAAAGTCGTGGACGAGATTGAATACCTCCCATGTAATGACGCTGACGATGACCCATTCTCTTCGGTGCCGATTGTTTAAATGTGTATATCTTGAGAGAAATTGAGTTTTAACTGTTGGGATGCTGAAAGTGGGGTAAAGGGGGTTTATTCATGGGGGTGTTTAGAATGTTTTAAAGGGGTGTGTGTCGCTAAGTAAGGTGGCGTTGCTCTTGGGAGAGTTTTGGTGTCTAAGTCGACTCAACGTAGTGGCACGAGGATCACTTGCAGCGAGGTTGTGGACCTGTGCGAGAGGATTTACACAGAGAACCCCGATTTGCCGGTGGTCGGGGCCCGGGTGCTGGGCCTGTTCCTGTGTGTGTCTGGCTCTGACCTACCTGGGGCACAACCTGCCCCAGGCGCTGCTCGCCGTGGCCTACGACGTCTCGCAGGCCACCGCCTCACGCATCATCGCCGCCTACCTTGACTCATGATACCTTGGTGGTTTTCGGGGAGGTCGGTGTGAGTTTTCGTTGGTATTGCGGTGTTGGGGGGTGGAGCACTAAGAGGCCGTATGATGTGCTGGTGTGAGCCCGTTTCTGCGCAAGGTCAGGACTGCTTCGGGGACCATGGCGGTGCAAATCGCGGTCAAGGAGAACGGCGTACGCCGGATTGTGGAGCACCTGGGGCTCTGCCCACGACGAGGCCGGGCTGGCCGCCCTGATGGAGGCTGGGCGGCAGAAGATTGCTGCCTGGCAGGGCCAGGGGCTGCTGGACCTGGAGTCCCTAGAACCGTCACCGGACGTACCGGCCTTGTGGGTACCACGTGGAGGCCAAGCGCTTGGCTCTGCTGTGGGAGGTCCTGCACGGGGCCTGCACCCACCTGGGGCTGGGCGAGGCGGTCGGGGTGATCGGGCTTTTGAGCAGATGGTGCTGGCGCGTTTGATTGAGCCGTCCTCCAGGGACCAGGTCCCCCCGTGTCCTGGGTGATCTGGGCCTGGATGCGGTCAGCGTACGGACCTTTCCCTGGGACGTTGTGTCGAGCGGGGCTACCGGGAGGCGATCTCTCAGGCCCTGTTTGATCACGTCATTGCCACCAGGGTACTGGCCCGATGCCTGCAGGAGTGACCACGCTCTACTTCGAGGCTGAGCGTGAGGACGACCTGCGGCAGGCGGGATACTCCAAGGAGAGGAGGGTCGATCCGCAGAGCATCGTGGGCCTGCTGGTCGACCGCCACGGGTTCCCCCTCCAGGTCGGCTGCTGGAAGAGCAACCGGGCCGAGACTACCGCGATCATCCCCGTCGTGGAGGCCTTCCAGGCTCCTGACTCATGACGCTTAGTGTGCCGGGGGTGGGGTGCTCAGGGTGGTGAGGATTTCCTTGGCCTTGGGGGTTAGTTGTGGGACGGCGTTGATGTGGTGGCCGTTGATGTTGATGACGACCTCCTGCAGGCCGTGCAGCTCGCGTACGATCCTGGCGATGCTCATCCCGGTGGTGTCCTGGAGGTAGCGGGCTACGGCCAGGGAGGCCATCACCATCGTCAGGTGAGCCCAGGTGGCATCGCGGGTGTGGTGGAAGACGGGGCGGGCTCGCAGGTCGTGCTTGCTCATACGGAAAGACTCCTCCACGTGCCACATCGTGGTAGGAGGAGACGACCTCGGCGGCGTCCATCAGGCGGGTAGGCATGTTGGTGACGTAGCCCTTGAGCCCAGCCAGGCGCCGGGCCCTGGCCAGGGATGCCTCATCGAGGACCTGGTCTCCTTTGTGGGTGGTGACAAAACGTGTGGACTTGGGGCGCTTGTCGCCGGCAATGACGGCCCTGGCCCTGTTCTCCTGGGCGTCCAGTGTGTGGTTGTCCCGGGTGAAGCGCTTGGATGAGTAGACCCAGATGGCCCTCCACGAGCCGGGATGGGTGCCCGGGTCCCAGACAGGCTCGGCCTTGCGGCTCTTGTCCCGCTCGCTCCTGGAGCCTCTCCTGGGGGTGATGGTGTCGATCAGCTGACCATCAGTGAAGGCGTCCCCGTGCCAGTGGAAGTGTGCCTCCAGGTCCTCCGGAGCGCGGGTGGTGCGTGAGCCGACGATGAAGCCGACTCCGGCCTCGTTTAGGGCGTTCAGGTTGGCGGTTGACAGCATGCCGGCGCCCGGCGACTATGACCAGGGGCTCGACCTTGGCGGCCTGGCGGAACTGTTCAACGACACTGACGATCGTGGTGGTCTCGGCCCGGTTGCCCTCCCAGCAACTGATTCTCAGGGGGAAGCCGGCCCGGTCGACCAGTAGCCCGACGATGATCTGGGGGTCGATCCGACGCTCTTTGGAGTAGCCGACCTTGCGCAGGTCGTCCTCCTTCTCGGTCTCGAAGTAGAGCGTGGTGACGCCCGTAGACACAGCGACACGTCGCCGGCGGCCATGGCGTGCTTCAGGGCCGCGGCGCTAATGGCCTGGCGGTAGTCGCGCTCGATGCAGCGCCCCAGGGAGCGGAACAAGGTCCGTACACTGGCCGGCTCCAGGCCCAGGTCTGCCAGGACGCGAGGCACCTGGGCCTTGCAGGTGGTCGGCTCGATCAAGCGCGCCAGAACCATCTGCTCAAAGGCACGATCACCACCGACCGCCTCGCCCAGCCCCAGGCGGGTATACGCCCCGTGCAGAACGTCCCACAACAGGGCCGAGCGCTTGGAGGCCACCACCGCGCCGACGTTGGCCGGGCCCGAGGAGGCTGGCTGTGGCGCTGGTGGCGTAGGGGGCAGGTCCAGGGCCAGCTGGTCCGGAGCGATACGGCGCCGGCCGATCTCCATCAGGGCCGCCAGCTCGGCCTGGGTGTGGGCTGAGCCCAGGTGCTCGATGACCTTGTCCCGGCGTCCTTCCTTGACCGCGATCTGCACCGCCATCGCTCCTGAAGCAGTCTTGACCTTACGCAGAAACGGGCTCACCACCCCCACCCTACCGGCCGCTTAGTGTGCCAGCACACCCCCAACACCACGGAATACCAACGAAAAACCAGCCCCAAAACTCCAAACCCACCAAACTGTCATGAGTCAGGCTGGAAGAGCAACCGGGCCGAGACTACCGCGATCATCCCCGTCGTGGAGGCCTTCCAGGCTGCTCACGGCATGAGGAGCTCGTCATTGTCGCCGACGCCGGCATGCTCTCAGCCTCTAACGAGCGTGTTCAATGGTTCGTGAGCCCTTGTGGAGGGACTGGCACTGATGGCTGCTACCGGTGATGACGACAGGGCTTCTGCTGGTGGGCGGGATGTGGTCTACCAGGTGCGCTCGGCTGGGGCTCAGGACGGCTTGTTCGAGCAGACCTGGTGCCGGGCAGGTGAGGATGATCGGGGCTGATGGCCTGCTGCCGGCCCTGCACCAAGGGAGACCCTGGAGAAGGACCTGGCCGCTTGGCTTGAGCGACCATCTGGGCTATGACAAGGGCGAGCCGATCACCTAAGCACACGGCAGTACTAGGAACGGGAACACGTCCAAGACGGTGAACCCGCCTGGATAGGCCCCTTTGAGGCCTGTGGTGCCTCGGGACCGGGCCGGGACCTTCACCCCGCACCCGGGTAGAGCTAAACAGGCAGTGTCCAAGAAAACTATAGCAGAGTTCGATGCAGTACTAACTGACAGCCTTGCCGGTTCCCGGAATAAGTAAATGTGCTCTAATGAAATCGAAAGCAATCCCGGTCACAAAGAATAAAACCGCTATCATGAGCCAGCCACTTGGATTGTTCATCCCAACTACAAAACCAAATACTGTCGAAGATGCAAACTGTCCCGCATCCTGTAATGCATTAAAAACGCCTTGATATTCTCCAATTCTATTTTCGGACGCCATTTCGTACGAAAAGGACCATCCTGAGGCCGCTTGAAATAGTTCTGCAACGGTCTGAAGAGCGACAACTGCAAGTAACACGATCTGTGCGCACAGCGCTGGTAGAAATCCAGTTGGGGCAACTAAGATACATGCAAACGTGAGTAAAATTCCAGACCATTTGGCAAGACGCAAAGATGCGCTAACATCAACTGCAATCGCTCCAATTTTCACTTGCAACAGTACCACGGCAATCGTATTAATTATAAGCAAAACTGACGATGTCCAAAGAGGAATCGTCGTACAGGAAGCAATCCATAATGGAATTCCGAAAGTTAAAAAGCTCTCGCATAGAACTAGCACGGAGGAAAGTATCGACATCAAGAGAAATAGATGATTCTTAAAAGCCGGCGTTGTTTGAGAAGCAACGCTGTGAGTTAATGAAATTGTCTTTTCAATATCAACTTCATGGGTAACAATTAGACCTACGAGTATGCTACTTACAATGAACGTTCCCGCATCACCCAAGATTGCAGCTACATATACCGATTCGGTATTGAAGGCCAAAACTATTCCTCCAATACCGGCTCCCAAAGCTGCCATTCCGTTTGCTACAGAACGTACTTGAGCTCTGAAACGGACACGATTACTCGGATCGACAAGTAGAGCCACCAAAGCTCCGCGTGCAGAGGCCGCTCCACTTTCAAAAACTCCAGCAGCAATAATGACCGCTCCGCATAAATAGTGTATTTTCAGGAAGGATAGAAGTAGCATTACCAGTGCTTGCCCCAATAATAATACCGAGAAAATTAGTTTAGGTGAAAGACGATCAGAGAGCCAACCAAAACAAGCGGCCGACAACACTCCCGTTGCTGCAGCAGCGGACATCCATAAACCAAGACCTGCTGGATTTAAACCAACAATACGAACAAAGTACACAGCAAGTATCGAGAGAAAAACCCCGTTCCCTAGAGAATTGATTCCAACCGCAACTATAAACTGCGCATTAGGCAACTGTCCTTTAAATCGAGGGATCGCGTTAATTATCTTTATAATGCGATTCACATGTGTTCCTTAATTCAGAAAGTCCAGCAAGGCATTCCAGAATAGCTACGCTAATTAACTCGCTATTTCCATTATAGCGTTAGCGCATCTTTAAAATTCTGTTAAAAAGGAGTGGCGCTGACACCTTAAAAACAGGCGTCAGCGCCAATCTCTGAAGGCAACCTGTTAGGATGGCCAACAGATAACGGAGTCAGGACTTGCTGAACACCGTAGCCGACTTGTCATCACCAGAACGAGGCTCTGGCATGATGATCATGCACGAAAACTCTAGTGCAAGATCTGACTGATCATTCTCTCGAATCATTGTGCTCACCTCCTTTCCAAAATAAACTAAATCATTATACTTCTAACCAATTGCAAATTGAGTCTTTAGAGCCACCCATCGTTGAATAGCTTCTGGCGCTGAGATCTCGTCAATTAAAAATACGAGAGATAATGAAATCTTGGGAGAAACATAAAAACCTACGTCATTGATGAGCCTTAACCTATTAGCGATTTCCACTTTTCCGATCGAATGTCCTAAGTTGCGACGTTGAACAGAAGATAAGTACTTTGGAATATATTCGGCCGAAACCTGCTTTCGCAATACAGAAATCATAAAATTTTGACAACTTTTCGACAATAATGTTCCGCCAATAGCCTGCCTTATCAAGTTAGAAATATCTCTAGGTGTCGAAGTGTTGTATTGACAGATACTTCTAAGAGCACTGTCAGAAGGTGTTTTGTGTGGCTGAGTCTGAACATGTTCGAATAACTCATCCCAATAACGTGGGCGTGGATTGTGGCGGCATCCCAATGCCATTAAGTTGATATCGAGTATGCTACTATTAATAGTAGTATTTGTCAGACCAGATCGTACGCAAAAGTTCTGAATTGTGTCAATGCCAAGCCGTCCCAGAAAATAGTCAGCAATAACACTGTCGTTCTGCGACGCCATGACACAGAGAAGTTCCGACATCTTCATGGTAGACGTATCGCGACGAAATAAAGTGTGCTCTGCGTCGTTGTGCAACTCAGCGACGGGAATCACTTCAGTCAACGACAACCGACCTTTGTCGACTTCAGCGAGCGCAGCTGCGAGAATAATTAACTTTATCACGCTTGCCATATGGAACTGCAGGTTTGGATTCCTCTGGCCTATCACGTTGCCCGTTGAAAGATCCGCGACTATGTATCCGACTCTTGCATCTTTGATTTCATTCTGTGTCGTCATCAGTTTAGGAATCGCTTATCGATACTTTACTTGCCGCTCCCGAATGACTTAGAATGGATATAACATCTTGCTGCTCTGCAAAACAATTCTCTGGCTTACTCGATAGATCATAGGTTCTGTAACGTGCCCATGTCATTGCTCGACATTCGCCTGCACAGGCAACACGAAGACTGCAGGACTGGCACTGTTCTGCAACGTCGTCGTTCCTGTAATCTCTCATGAATTGGAGGAGCGGAGAATCTAACCAAATTTTGTCAGCTTTGTCTGTTTTTATAGTGTTTGGCCAGACTCTATTTTCTGGCTCTTGTAGGTTATTACATGGATATACGTTGCCTCGAAAATCGAAGTATAACCATAGTGTCCCTGCTCTGCAGAATAAAGATCTATCTTTTTCTATACGTTGGTCAATCGGACAGTCAATGATCAGGTTAGGTGCTTTTTTTCTCCCGTCAGCGACCATTCGTGCTACTTCGGCGTACTCATACGCAGACATAAGTATGTTATTCTCCTTAGCCTGTCCGCATGGAACAGCGGGAATGATGCGAAGCATACGAACGTTGTGCTCTACCGCAAGCTGAATCATTTCAGGTATGTCATATAAATTGTCTGCTTCATGCGCTCCTTGTGGCTGAATTATCATATTTACTTCAGCCTGAAGTCCTCTATCAACCACGGCGTCTATAGCATTTAGCGCCGCTGCATGTGAATCGACGCGGCGCGGTGCTTTGCGTAAAAGATTTTCATGGACGGGGTCAGGAGAAGAAAGCGAAATTTGATACGAATTAATTCCCGCTTCTTCAAATCTATCAATATACTCAGGAATCCTAAATCCTGTTGTAAGCATATACATGCGATTTGGCCGACGCCCTAATCGATCCTCTGATTCGTTGCTTATCATTCTAGCAATCTCGAGAGTTTCTTCAGGATTCACGGTGGGTTCACCGCCAGTAAGACACCATTCGACGGCGCCGAAGGTATTGATTAGGGGCGCTACAACGTTATCCCGTAATTGCTCGACAGAATAAAATTCATTGCGAACTTTATTTCTGGGAGGAATATAACACCAACTACATCCGTAGTTGCAATATGGTGTTACTTCGATAATGGAGTTAGGTGGAGTTATGATACCGTCGTCGAACTGAGGTAGTTTATCGGCAAGGTAAACTGGATCGAAATTTCCATATTTCGGCATGTTTTCATTTTCGAACGATCTTGACATTTCGATGACGTAATTTTCGTCAAGATTCATTCTTCTAGCTGATTTCAGTATTGATTTCTCGTCAACTGCGTTAGGCTTTAAGCGATCGAAGCCAGACATGTAGGCCAGATATGCTTTTAGTGCTTTTTCGTCGCAACGCCAACGTCCTTTATAGTATGCGTCGATAATTACATACTCTGCTGCTTCTTTGATAATTATGGCGTACATAGTTTGTCTCCTCTGCCAGGTCGGCGGTCGTGGAATCTGTTGATAACTTTTGCTGATGGCTAGGATAGGTGCAAGAAACATTGGTGTCAATGATTTTTTCGTAATTCGACGCTATACGCGGCAATTTGTCAGACGTCCGACTTGATGTGGGTTGCGAATTTCGAATGAAGCTGTTTCTCTTGTTGAGTTTTGGCGGTCTACTCATTTGTAGATTACCCACAAGGCGTTATTTTATTCATCAACATTAAGTTAGGTGCGACATGAAGCGTTTATATAATGACAAAGGTTAGTCAAACCTAAGTTCAGTTTCTCGTTGTTGGCTGACTGGGGTTGGATAGTGTTGGGGCCAGTGCTACGGGATGCCCCTATGTGCTGCGTCAAGTGGCAGTGGGGTAGTTTCGTGGCTGGTTGTGGGTCGTAGAGGGAGCCGTTGCAGATCACGCATGAAGAGTCAGGATGCGGCGTTGGTTGGAGCGAGTGCGACCTGGTTGTGACGCTTTTTTGGTTTCGTTTGCGCTGGTAGTACGTCCTCGATATCGGATTGGGGCATATGGAGGCAAAGGAGCCAGGGCCGGCTACACCTACCTGCACACCGCCATCGACGGCTTCTCCCGCCTGGCCTACACCGAGGCCCTCGATGGATGAGAAGGCCTCCACCACGATCGGCTTCTTCTGCCGCGCTCGGGCCTCCATGGCGTCACCAGGCTCGTGCGGGTCGTCACCGACAACGGGGCGAACTACCGCGCCCAGAGCTTCATCGCGAACATCACGTCCCTGGCCTCACGCCATCAGAGGATCCGCCCCTACACCCCACGGCACAATGGCAAGGTCGAGCGCTACAACCGCATCCTGGCCGAGGGTGCCTCTACACCCGCACCTACACCTCACAGCAGCAGCGCCACGACGCCGTCGCAGCCCCCACCCGTCGGC